>Ga0210009_1000023_pt1 | contig 217125 bp, 195 predicted proteins | sample CryGeyCG2114_065_FD_185457 | JGI IMG/M metagenome (GOLD analysis project Ga0210009, IMG submission 185457) | Groundwater microbial communities from aquifer - Crystal Geyser CG12_big_fil_rev_8/21/14_0.65 (SPAdes) (version 2) | ecosystem: Environmental > Aquatic > Deep subsurface > Groundwater ...
ATAAATTCTATTCCGAGGCCTTCCGCCGCTCTTTTGGTGGAGACCATCAATTCCCGGGTAGCACCTTTGGCCACACATCCGGTAAACAGGGCAAATTTCATTGATTCAGTTTCCTGAAAATTCTACGAACGTCCTGGACGTTCTCGATTGATTTGTGAAGGATGGGTGGCACTTTGCGTTTGAGCAACATGCGGAGACCCACGGGAACCAGTTCGAGCAGGCCTTTGATATTGAAAAAGCCCATAGACTCGACGGGTAACTTATTTTCATTGAGGCTTCCGCTGTGTTTCACGGAGTTGACAAATGAAATGGCATGTCGCGCCCCAACGTTGTCATGCACGCCTTTTTCCAAGGCAACCGCCATGATTTCTTTGATTCTGTAAAAAGGCTCGGCGGGCTTGGGACATCTTTCGACGCATTCCGCGCAATGGGTACAGTCCCAAATACCACCGTATTCGCTCAGTTGTTTGACGCGCTCGAGAGTTTTGGAATCGCGCGAGTCGCCAACAAAACGCTGAGCTTTGGCAAGTGCCGCTGGCCCGAGAAAATTATCATCCACTTCCAGTACATTACAGTCGGAATAACAAGAGCCACACATGATGCAGGTGCTGGTGTCATCAATCATTTTGAATTCAGCAGGCGATTGACGTCGCTCTTTTTCCGGTGGGGCGGATCGGGGCTGTAAATAAGGGGTTACTTTATTTATTTTATCCCAAAAGGGTGTGAAATCGACAGCCAGATCTTTGAGCGGTTTCATATTTCCCAAAGGTTCAAGCACGATGGTGTCATTTTTCACCATGTTCTCTGCCTGCTTCTGGCAGGCAAGTGTTGCATGACCGTTGACTTTGACGGCACAGGAACCGCAAATCGCACTGCGACAGGACATCCGGAAGGTCAAACTGCCATCCTGTTGCCATTTGATTTCGTTCATGCAGTCGAGCACGGTCGAACCTGCGGGAATATCATATTGAAATTCCTCGTAATACGGCTCCGCTTGTTTCTCTGGATTGTATCGTTTGATCTTGAAAGTGGCCATCAGTAGGTTCTTTCGACGGGTTTGTGTTTGCCTAGTGTCACGGGTTTGTACTTGATGTCGAGTCCGTCTTTTCCTGGGTATACCAATGTATGTTTCAGAAATTTATCGTCGTCTCGTTTGGGGAAATCGGTGCGGTGATGTCCACCCCGGCTTTCTTCCCGGCTGAGTGCACAAGTAGCGATGATCTCAGCCATCTTCAGCATATTTCCCAACTCTATGATCTCGTACAGTTCGGTATTAAAAAGTTTTCCGCGGTCGGTTACTTTGCCTTTTTTATAACGGACTTGTAGTTTCTTCAATGTTTCAATGCAATGTTCGAGCTTTTTTGCAGAACGGTAAACACCGCAATGAGAGGTCATGACTTCTTTCATTTCATTGCGGATCACATTGTAACTTTCAGTTCCATCTCTTTGGAAGATATCTTCAAAGGTTTCAAGAATACGAGCTTTTTCCTGACCTTCATTGATGTTTTCAAAACTGGCTTTTTGTGTGTATTCGAAAGCGGCTTTGCCGGCCCTTTGTCCAAATACAACCGCTTCGAGCAGAGAATTTGTTCCCAGACGGTTGGCTCCATGAACGGAAACACAGGCACATTCCCCCGCTGCAAAAAATCCTTCCATTGGCGTGCCCTGATCGTCAATGATGACCTGGCCGAATTTGTTTGTGGGAATGCCACCCATCGAGTAATGCGCTGTGGGCTGGATTGGCAAAGGATCGGTTACGCAGTCAACGCCAATAAAATCAAGACCTAATTGACGTATTTGGGGCAGACGTTCGTTGATCTTCTTTTCTCCCAGATGGCGAAGATCCAGATAAATGTAATCTTTACCATCGATACCTCGGCCTTCGTCAATTTCACTTTGCTCGGCTCGAGAAACGATGTCTCGCGGTGCGAGTTCCATGCGCGACGGAGCGTATTTCTCCATGAAGCGTTCGCCTTTTCCGTTGACGAGGTAACCCCCTTCAGAGCGTGCGGCTTCGGAGAATAAAATGCCTTGTCTGTAAAGTCCCGATGGATGAAACTGGACAAATTCTGCATCTTCAAGGGGGATGCCAGCGTTGAATGCCGCCATCACGCCATCGGCGGTACTTGCAAAAGCGTTGGAGGTGATTTTGCAAACGCGACCGTAACCACCGGTGCAGAAAATAACTGATTTAGCCTGAATCACCTCGACGGCACCGGTCTGAATGTCACTGACCACAACACCTTTGCATTTGTTGCCTTCGGTGATGAGGGAGTGCATGAACCATTCGGAGTAAATTTTTACGGATTTACCCTCTTTTAATATCTGTTCGTGTAGAGCATGGAGGATGGCGTGTCCTGTGCGGTCAGCGGCAAAACAGGCGCGCGGTTTGGAATGGCCACCAAAATGACGCTGGGCAATCTTTCCATCCGGAGTTCGGCTGAAGATACAGCCCAGATGTTCGAGTTCGTAAATGACCTTTGGGGCGGCCTTCACATACTCTTCCACGGCATCCTGATCGCTCAGGAAGTCTCCACCTTTTACGGTATCGTACATATGTTCTTCCCAGCTGTCCGATTCGGTGCTACCTAAAGAGGCGGCAATTCCGCCCTGTGCGGCTCCTGAATGAGAACGAGTGGGATACACTTTGGTGAGGATTGCGACATCCAAACCTTTACAGGTTTCCAGAGCGGCACGCATTCCCGCCAAACCTGAACCGACTATAACGACATCATGCTTGATCACAAAATATTCCCGATTTAAATTCAATCTTCATAACCCGGTTTCGGTAAAAGATAAAACCAGATACGACCTGCGACTGCTCATCAGGTATTTGAGATTGAAAAGTATAAATGAGTGAGTTTATGAAGTGCAAAAGGCTCAATATTGTATCAAGTCTTTTACAAATAACCCCTCTAATTAAATGAGGGCCAATTGAAGCATTTTCAAAGCTTGTCTGTCAAGGAAAATGAAGTTGCTTTGTGTTCCTGGAAAAAATACTTTATGGCCTTTTGGACTTTTTAGTTATAATTCATTATTTTGAATTTCGGTTTTCCTCTACCTGTACGCCATAGTTTAATGCTTGAGAGATTATTTTCTGATTTCCAATCAGCTTTTTTGTTTAAGATAGTCGGGCAAAGGGAGCTGATGAGACAGGTTTTGTAAGAAATAACATTAAGAACAATGGGTTCTCCATGAAGATTGTTAATCAACATTGGACGGCTGATGAGGGTTGGTCTGGAAGTTTTCCACAAGAATTTCTGGAAAATGCGCAATTGGTTTTTATTTTTGGTAGCAGGAAATCTATTTGCGGTCAGAACATATACTCTCAATTGCGGCAGGAGTTTCCAAATTCTACTTTGGTGGGGTGCTCGACCTCGGGTGAAATTCTCAATGACAGTCAAGTTTTGGAAGATTCTCTTGTGGTTACGGCGATTCTTTTTGAACACAGTCACGTTGATTATTGCGTGCTACCGTCGAGCGACTTTGAGACATCGTATCAACTGGGCGTCGAACTGGTTGCGGGGCTTCCTAAAGAAGGTTTGGTTCACGCCTTTGTTTTGTCCGATGGCTTGACTGTCAATGGAAGTCAGTTGGTGGAAGGCATTATGGGTAAGCTTCCTGGGGGTGTTGGGCTTACCGGGGGCCTTGCGGGAGATGGTACCGATTTTTGTGAAACGTTGATTTGCGGGAATAGAGATTTTGAAGTGGGCAAAGTTGTTATTCTTGGGTTTTATGGCACTCGTTTGAAGGTCGGATATGGTTCTTTAGGTGGGTTTGTACCTTTTGGTCCTGAGCGGCACGTGACAAAATCCGAAGGCAATGTTTTGTATCAACTGGATGGCCAGTCTGCACTGGATCTGTATAAAAACTATCTGGGTCCAGAAAAGTCGGAAAATCTTTCCTACAATCAGTTTTTATTTCCCTTGAGCTATCGAACCGAAGGGATGAAACGTGAGGTGGTTCGGACTGTTTTGGCTATCAATGAAGATGAAAAGACAATGACTTTTGCGGGAGATATTCCTGAAGGTTCGTTAGCCCGACTGATGAAAACGAATAATTTTCGTTTGGTAGAAGGGGCTCATAATGCGGCAAACATGGCAAATGAAAGGTTTTTGGATAACTCAATGCAACTGGCAATCCTGGTCAGTTGTGTGGGCAGGAAAATTGTTATGAGACAACGCATTGATGAAGAGATTGAGGAGGTCCGGGAGGTGGTGGGGGAATCACCCGTTTTGACTGGATTCTATTCCTATGGGGAGATTGCTCATTTTCAACAGTTTGGAAGTTGCGAGTTTCATAATCAAACGATGACGATCACATCTTTTTCAGAAATCTAGAATGCATAAATTGTTGCGCAAGCAAATCGACCGGTTGTTAAAGGGTTCCAATCTGGAATCTGCGCAGATGCTGAAATTTTTGTCCGCCGTGGAAGAATCCTATGAGCAGTTTGAGTCCGATTACATGATGCTGGAACGAGCCATGGATTTGGCGTCAGATGAATTGTTGGGGAAAAACGCTTCTCTTAAACTGGAGATCCAGAAAAAGCAGTTGGCTGAAGAAGCTTTGATTGAAGTTCAGGGGCAATTGGAGGAAAGAGTAAAACTACGAACAGCCGAATTGCAAAAGGCAAAAAGTGACGCGGAAACGGCTAACAAAGCCAAGTCGGAATTCCTGGCACGAATGAGTCACGAATTGCGCACTCCCATGAACACGATTTTAGGATTTTCCTGCCTGCTTTTAAATGACTCCAAATCGCCCCTCTCCGACTCGCAGGCACAAAGCATTGAGAACATCCAATCATCGGGTCAACATCTTCTTCAATTGATAAATGAAGTTCTCGACCTTTCCAGAGTTGAAAGCGGTACTCTGGAGTTGGTGACTGAAAACATTGATGTCTATGAATTGCTGGAAAATGTGATCGCTGCTTCGGTTCCTTTAGCTTCAAAAAAGAGGGTCTCTCTGCATTTTGATGGAGAAAACAGGGAACCCTGTTTTGTGTCTGCGGATCACCTTCGATTGAGACAGGTCTTTCTGAACCTGATTTCAAATTCGATCAAATACAACAGGGATCGAGGCAGTGTGCGTATTTTCCTGTCCGATATCACAAGAGATTCTGTCCGGGTCAATTTTGAAGACACGGGTTTTGGCATTCCAGAGGAAAAATATGCTTCCCTTTTTGTTGCCTTTGAACGGCTGGGTGCCGAGCATTTGGGAGTGGAGGGGACGGGTATCGGACTGGCTATTTCCAAAGACCTGGTCGCCCTGATGGGGGGGAGCATCGGCTTTGAAAGTACTCTCGAAGAAGGCAGTACTTTTTATGTTGATTTGATTCGTACTCACGATACAGACCATTCTTTCACTCGGCAGATCACGTCGGATACTGTTTTATGGGGAAACAGCGTTCCTGAAGATAGAATGAGATTGCTTTATATTGAAGATAATAAGAAAAATATGGATTTGATGCGACATATCCTTAAGTTTCGTCCGAATGTTGATCTGGTTGAAGCGAAGGATGCTTATTCTGGAATCGATCTTGCTCTTGCACAATTACCAGACCTCATTCTCATGGATCTCAATCTTCCCGGAATGGACGGTTTGGCCGCCTTCGATCGGCTGAAAAATTTGTCAGAGACCCGAGATATTCCCGTGATGGCCTTGACCGCAAATGCTATGGAGCATGAGAAGGAAAAGGCTATGAATTTGGGTTTTGAGGATTACCTCATCAAACCCATCGATATTTCACAGCTCTTGATGAAAATCGATGAGATTTTTAAGAGAAAAGTTTCCTAGTTTGATTCCCCTCAAGTATTTTCCCCTCATTTTTTTCGTCCGGTGATGGGTTGTCTGGACGAATGGAGTTTTTTTTGAATTCACAATTAAATTTTTTGGAACAAACCGGTCAGATGTTGATATCCGGTTTCGAAGGCACCGCACTCACCACGCAAACCGAGGATTTCATCGGAAGTCATAAGTTGGGTGGTTTGATATTGTTTGAACGGAATTTTGATGAGCCCGATCAATTGCTCGAATTGACGCGGGACTTGCAGAAGTTTGCGAAAAAAAATTTGCCTGCGCCGCTTTTTATTTCTGTGGATCAGGAGGGCGGGCGGGTTTCGCGCCTGGGAGCTCCTTTCACTGCATTTCCTCATCCTTCTTATCTTGATCGCACGCGGTCGGAGACTCTGGCGCAACGCTTTGGAAACGCTTTGGCGAACGAATTGCGGGCGGCGGGTGTGAATATGGTTTACGCTCCGGTATTGGATGTGGACAGCAATCCAGACAATCCCATCATCGGTCGTCGCGCATTCAGCAGTACTCCGGAATGGGCGGGCAAGCTGGCCTGTGCTTTTGCCCGGGGAGTCCGCTCTGCGCAAGTGATACCTGTTGGGAAACACTTTCCCGGTCATGGCGATACAGACAGAGATTCGCATCTGGAATTGCCGAAAGTACAGCGCGAGATTCAATCGTTGGAGGAAACCGAGCTTCCACCTTTTGCACGTGCCGTTGAAGAGGGGCTGGAGGCGATCATGCCCGCCCATGTCATCTATTCGGCGTGGGACAAGGACAACCCAGCTACATTTTCACATTTTATCTTGCAGGATTTGTTACGCAAGCGGCTTGGATTTGAAGGCATTGTTATTTCCGACGATCTGGACATGAAGGCAATCGATGACAATTACCCTGAGGATTCGGTTCCCGTTTTGGGTTTTTTAGCGGGCATCGACTTGTTTCTTGTGTGTCACGATCTGGGAAAAATCACACGAATTCAAAATCGATTGCTGAGGGGATTGGAAGAGGGCGAAGTACCTTTAGAACGAGTGACACATTCGGTTGCAAGAATTCTCAAATTAAAACAGCGAATCGTGGAACCACCGGCAGGCCCGGCGAGAGTTTTACAACTCGCAGAGGAGCATCGAGCACTGGTCAATGAGTTGAATGCGGAATCGCATTAACTCGCCGGCTGGACGTAGGACTCCAGATAGATTTTGAGAGCGTCCAGATTGGGCAGGACAACATCGGCATTTTCAAAATCAATGCTTTGATTGAGTGGGTTGCGTATGATGATGCAGGGGATATTTGCACTGTGTGCCGCAGTCAGCCCCTTTAAGGCATCTTCAATCACGACGCAGTTTTCCGGAGAACATTTCAGGAACCTTGCGGCATTGAGAAAAATGTCAGGGTAAGGTTTTTCTTTGATCGCTTCCCCTTTCCCAAATATGGCAGGGAACAGGGGAAGGGCGTTTTCGTTTTTGAGTATGGCCTGAATATCGTGTTTCCAGGAACCTGAGGCGATGGCCAATTTACGGGTTTTTGACAGGATTTCCGCAATTCGCCGGGCGGATGGGAAAAATTTGATTTCGCCACTTTGACAAAATTGTGAGTAGAGATTGAATTTTTCCAGCCGCAATGCCTTGGGATCGACGGGTAAATTGAGGTCGTGTCTTTCAATTTCACCGATGATACCCCCGCCTTTAGAGGTCCACTCGACCCAGTATTCTTCGGGATCAAGCGTGTGCCCGTATTGCTGAAACAGGGTGTTATAAGCTTTGTAGTGGTAGGGTTCTGAATCAACAAGCAAGCCGTCGAAGTCGAAAAGCACCGCTTCCACGCGGTTGAAGATTTGATCCAGTTTTTGTATTTGTTCCGTCGATAGTGATGGGCTCATGGATTGATTGGTTGATTTTCGGTTCATTCGATAGACATGGCAAAGCGTTCGGTTCTGACTCGACCTGCGTCCGTATCCCAGGACCAATAGATGTTCTGGGCTTTTCCTTTGACTTTCCGTGCATCAAGAAAACCCCAAAATCGGCTGTCCTGACTGTTTTCCCTGTTGTCACCCATCATGAATAACATTCCCGGCGGAATCATTACCGGGGCGATATTGTCTCGTTGTGGGAGACTGGCCCCCGGCTCTTGATGCCAGATGTAGGGTTCGTTGAGTAATTTGTTGTTGATGAAAACTTTTTGATCGCGAATTTCAAGCAGGTCTCCGGGAACGCCAATGACACGCTTGATGAAGTCTTTCTTTTCATCTTTTGGAAATTTGAATACGATCACATCACCGCGTTTGGGGATTTCTGGAAAAAGCACGATGTCTTCAAAAAGTTTGATATCCAAAAGAGGAATTTCATTAGGAATATGGATGCCATAGGAAAACTTGGAAACGAGGATATGATCTCCGACCAAAAGAGTCTTCATCATCGACTCAGAAGGGATTTTGAAGGCCTGTACGATGAAAGTTCGGATGAAAAGTGCCAACAGCAGTGCGATAAAAAACGCTTCAGCGGTTTCGCGGACAACACTTTTTGTTTGTTCTGGAGTCGTGACAGGTTTGGCTTGATCCGTTGTATTATTTTCCATCGGTCCTCAAAACTGCCAAAAAGGCTTCTTGTGGGATTTCTACGCTTCCAATTTGTTTCATTTTCTTTTTTCCAGCCTTTTGTTTTTCGAGCAGTTTTCTTTTTCGGGTGATGTCGCCGCCGTAACACTTGGCGAGAACGTTCTTCCTCAAAGCTTTGACAGTTTCTCTGGCGACGACTTTAGCACCGATCGCGGCTTGAATAGCGACTTCAAACATTTGTTGGGGAATCTGCTCTTTCAAACTTTTCGCGAGAGCCCGCCCCTGATAATAGGCCTTGTCTTTATGTATGATGAGGGAAAGCGCATCGACCAGCTCGCCATTCAGTAAAATGTCCAATTTTACCAGACTGGATGAACGAAAATCTAAAAATTCGTAGTCAAAAGAAGCGTATCCCTTCGTTGCCGATTTCAGGCGGTCGTAGAAGTCCAGCACGATTTCATTGAAAGGCAGGTCATATTGAAGCATTACCGTCTGTGGATTCAGGTACTCCATTTTGGTCTGCAATCCACGTCGTTCCAATGCCAAAGACATGATGGTGCCGATGTATTCTTCGGGGGCGACCACGGTTCCGCGAACATAGGGTTCTTCCAAATGTTCAATGTTTTTAATATCTTTCAATTTTGAAGGATTGTCGATGAGGATGGTCTCGCCGTCGGTGGTGACGATTTTGTAAACGACGGTAGGTGCCGTGGTCAACAATTCAACGTGGTATTCCCTTTCCAGACGTTCGCGTACGATTTCCATGTGAAGCAATCCTAAAAAACCACAACGGAATCCGAACCCAAGTGCCGTAGAAGTTTCGGCTTCATAAGTGAAAGAGGCATCGTTGAGCATTAGTTTTTTCAGGGCGTCACGCAAGAGTTCGTACTGTTCGCCGCTGATAGGATACAACCCGCTGAATACCATAGGGTTGACTTCTTTGTAACCTTGCAGGGGTTGCGGTGTCTTGCGTTTGGCATTCGTAATGGTGTCACCGATTTTGGTTTGCCCGAGTTCCTTGATCCCTGCGACAACATAACCAACGTCTCCGGCCTGAAGCACGTCCAGCTTGATTTGCGCGGGAGTGAAGGCACCCAGTTCTTCTACCTGATACGTTTTGTCAGCGGCCATCAAGTAAATAGGATCGCCCACTCGCATCGTTCCTTCGACAATCTTGACCAGAACAATGACACCCTTGTACGCATCGTACCAGGCATCAAACAGCAAGGCACTCAACGGTTTTTCGGAATCTCCCTCAGGAGGTGGAATTTGATCTGCGATGGCTTGCAACAGTTCATCGATTCCGATGCCTTGTTTGGCACTGGTCAGGATGGCACCACCCGCTTCGATTTGTAAAATATCCTCCAACTGTTCCTTGATGGCTTCAGGATTGGCACTGGGAAGATCGATTTTATTGATGACAGGGATGATGGTCAGATTGATTTTCAATGCGAGATTGAGATTAGCGATGGTCTGGGCCTGGATTCCCTGTGTCGCATCGACGATCAATAAGGCACCCTCGCAGGCGGCCAGCGAACGGGACACTTCATAGCTGAAGTCAACATGGCCGGGAGTGTCTATCATATTAAAAATATAAGGATTTCCGGCCGCGTCTTTGTAGCTGAGGCGCACTGTTTGGGCTTTTATGGTGATGCCGCGCTCGCGTTCCAGCTCCATATTGTCCAGCACCTGTTCTTTCATCTCCCGTTTTTGGAGTCCTCCGGTGGCAAGAATCAGCTTATCGGCCAGAGTGGATTTGCCGTGGTCAATGTGGGCGATGATTGAAAAATTTCGTACGTTTTTTTTGTCCATTGTCAATTCAAAAGGGCCTGGTTAAGGGGATGATCTGCTATCGTGATTGTTCGGTGAAGCGCGGATAGAAATTAAACTTTCATGTGTGAGTTGTCAATTCGCCAGATGGATTATAAGGGACGGTTGCGATGGGATTTTTAAGAACTTCCCGCCACTCGTCAAAGCAGTGAACCATGGCCTCATAATCTTTTTGATTGTCGATGTCGAGAGCGGCTCCAGGGTAGGGAACTTCTATGGCTGTGAATCGAGTTTTCAGGATCGTCGAAATACATTTTTCCAAACCCTCCTTTACATTCCAGGTTCGAAAATAACGAACCAGCGAATCCAGTTGCAACGCAGAGAATAGCAGGCACAGCTCAAGTCCAATATAATAAGGATAATGTTGGAATTTGTCTTTACCAAATAACGAGATCCCAAACAAAATGAAATTTTTGAAATTTCGTTGATAACGGTATTGATACATTTTTTGAATGTAGGCCCGATTTGCTATCTTTAAAGGTTTTACCAGATGCAGATTGTTGATGCGGTAACTATTTTTTTCAAGGTGCAAATAAGCCATTTTGATTCCCGGTTTATCCTTTTTGGGGTAAAACGGTTTCAGCGTATCCGCAGCAGTCAAACCCAGAATATGGTCGTAGTGCTCTGTGTCGCATTGACCAATGAAATATTCCACCTCATGAGGGCGGATGAGGGGGGCATCGCAAGGAACGATCAACACGGCTTTGTTGATGATTTCCGGTCGCTCAAGTTCCTCCTCAGCACCTCCAGAGGGCAAAGTAGCTAAAAAAGCACTCCATATATTTTCAAATAAATTTCTTTTCTGATCCAGAATCTGTATTTTTTTGGGATGGTTCAGGTCGATTCCATCGGCTGTAAGCGTAGACCTGATTTTGTCCTGCAAACCTACAATATAAATGGTACGAATGGAGGCTACATTTTGTAACGACTCCGCCACATAGCTGATGATGGCCTTGTTCTGGATTGGGAGAAAGGCTTTGTGTTGCCGATATATTTTATAGCTGGATTCACCTTCCCCTGCGAGAAGTATCGCGTCGTAACTTTGATCTGTTGAATCAATTTTCATGTCCATATTTTTGCAAGGGTTGATTTTAAACTGTTATATGATAACACTTCTTGAAAATGGGTAGAAAATGAATTTGCCTTGAGGTTCGACGGTTCACTGTGTTTTTTCGATGGCTCGTGTTTCCGAGTTGCGTCAACGGTGGAAATTGGTTATACCAGTACCCTTGGAATGTATGCAAAGTTTTTTACTCACCGATCGGCTGGAAGCATCGGTCGCAAATATAAAATACAAGATGACTGACGAATCTGCAGTAGTTCTAAAAAATACACCTTTGCTGGAATTGCACAAAGAACTGGGTGCGAAAATGGTTCCCTTTGCGGGTTGGTACATGCCGATCCAATATGCCGGTGTCATGGAAGAGCATCGATGCGTTCGTGAGAGTGTCGGGATGTTTGACGTGAGCCACATGGGTGAAATTGATGTCAAAGGACCTGGCGCGCGCGATTATCTGCAAAATTTGACCACCAATGATGTTGATAAAATGACCGATGGCTCGGTGCTTTACTCCCTGATGTGTTATGAAAATGGCGGCGTCGTGGACGATTTGTTGATTTACCGATGGTCCCCGGAGCATTATTTTCTTTGTGTCAACGCATCCAACATTGAAAAAGATTTTCAGTGGGCTTCCGAACAGATGAAATCTTTTGATGTCAAAGTCACTGATATCAGTACCCAAACCGCGCAACTTGCGATTCAGGGGAAAAATGCGGAGGCTCTTCTGCAACCTGCCAGCGATGTCGCATTGGATGATCTGCAATATTATCATTTTAAAAAAGGGCATATTTACGGCACGGAGTGTATAATCTCGCGCACCGGATACACAGGGGAAGATGGTTTCGAATTGTATCTTGAAGCAGAGAAGGCAGAGGCTCTGGCGCGCAAAATTCTGGAGGATGGCAAATCCTTCGGTTTGCAACCCATCGGACTGGGAGCCCGCGATACTCTGCGGCTGGAAATGGGCTATGCCCTTTATGGAAACGAAATCTCAGCAAATGCGTCCCCTTTGTCTGCCGGACTGGGCTGGGTGATCAAGCTGGACAAAGAAGGTGGCTTCATTGGTCGCGATGCCTTGTGTGCCGATAAAGCGAAAGGTTTCGAACGCCGTCTGGTGGGAGTGAAACTGGAGACCCGTGGAGTTCCACGATCGCATTATCGGGTTCTCAAAGATGGAGTTGAAGTGGGCGAGGTTGCCAGCGGTGCTTTTTCTCCCTCCTTGAATGCAGGCATTGCATTGTGTTACGTTTCTACCACACTTGCCCGAGTCGATGAGTTGTTGGATATAGAAATAAGGAGCAATACGTTTCCTGCAAAAGTTGTCAAATTGCCGTTTATCCCCAGTTCTGTGAAAAAATAAACAGAATCTGCCGGGCACCTATTTATCATTTTAGATCTTAGATCGGGAGGAAAAGATGGAGACTCCGAAAAACCTGTTGTATACCATTGAACACGAATGGATTCGGATTGAAGGAAATAAGGGCTTTGTAGGCGTGACCAGTTTCGCGCAAGATCAACTGGGAGATGTTGTATTTGTGGAACTTCCTGAAGTGGGAAGGAAATTGGAACAGGATGAGGCTTTTGGCGTGATCGAGTCGGTCAAAACCGTTTCCGATCTGTATTCCCCTGTCTCAGCGACGGTCAAAGCCGTTAATAAAGAGCTGGAAACGCGACCCGAGCTGGTCAACTCCGATCCTTATGGAGAAGGCTGGATCATCGAGGTTGAGTTGACTGGCACAGAAAAAACAGACCATTTGCTCAGCGCAGAGAAATATGAAGAGCAATGTTCCAACGAAGCCCATTGATCGCCCTTCCCATAGACTATGTCCTACGTTCCTCATACAGAAAATGATATCAAAGAGATGCTGGCATCCATCGGCGTTCAGAACATCGATGAGTTGTTTGCCTGCATCCCTGAAGTTTTACGTCTCAAAAGAGAGCTGAATCTGCCAACGGTTTTATCAGAAGCCGATTTAACTGCGCATTTCGATGAATTGGAAAAACGTAATATGGGCGCGAGCTCTGTTTTTCTGGGTGCAGGAGCCTATCGCCATTATGTTCCCGCCATTGTCAGCGCGCTTGCATTGCGTGGTGAATTTTCAACGAGCTATACCCCCTATCAACCCGAGGTCAGCCAGGGCACCCTGCAGGCAATTTTTGAATTTCAGACCATGTTTGCGATGTTGACAGGTATGGATGTTGCCAATGCCTCCATGTACGATGGAGCTTCCGCATTAGCCGAAGCGGTTTTGATGGCCAGGCGTATCAACAAACGCAAACGGGTTTTGATTTCGCAGGCAACCCATCCCGAGTATCGTCAGGTGATTCAGACCTATTGTCCCGGCGATGTCATCGAGTGGGTTGAGATTCCTTACGACAGGGAAAGTGGACAGACCGACCTGAATGTTCTGCGCGAAAAGATGGACAACGAAACATGCGCAGTGGTTCTGCAAAGCCCCAATTTTTTTGGGACCATTGAGGAATATGAGGGGCTCGATCAGGACATCAAAAAATGCGGTGCCTTGTTGATCGTCAATGTCGTCCCGGCTTTGTCGATGGCACTGCTCAAATCGCCCGGAGAACGCGGCGCGGATATCGTATGCGGGGAAGGGCAGTCATTGGGTTTGCCCGTTTCTTATGGCGGTCCCTACGTTGGTTTTTTTGCAGTGCGCAAGGAATACCTGCGACAGATGCCCGGCCGCCTCTGTGGTGAAACCCGGGACCGCGAAGGACGCAGAGCTTTTGCATTGACCCTTTCCACGCGCGAACAACACATACGCCGCGAAAAAGCGACTTCCAATATTTGTACCAATCAAGGTCTGTGTGCTTTGTCCGTTGCGATTTATATGACCGCAATGGGAAAACAGGGTTTGCGGGATTTGGCGATTCTGAATTTGAGAAAAGCCGATTACCTGAAAAATCAGCTCGCCAAACTTGAGGGTTATGAAATAAGATTCTCCTCGAACACTTTCAATGAATTTGTTCTTCGTTGTCGAGGCAAGGCGGGTGATGTTCGTGCGACACTGCTGACCGACGGCATTGTTGCCGGGCTTCCATTGGGAGAATATTATCCCGAACTCGATGATTCCCTTCTGCTTTGCGTGACCGAGCTCAACAGCCGGGAAGAAATAGACCGGCTCGTGGATCGATTGGCCGCCATCTAGGATAAACGGACATTTGCCCGTTTATCCTTTTAGCAATCCAATACACCAACGATCCACTATGTGGCAGAGATTGAATTATTTTTTGATCTTGGTGAACTTCGTTCCCTCTAAAGTGAGATTGTACATCAGCCCTTCCTGATCGATCACAAAAGCCACGATAGGATCTTTGATACTGTTGGTGTCAATCGCGTCGCCCACACCGAGAGTTGCCAGAGCGACCGATCCATCGACGCCAGCCTTCCAGCCTTCACTATTGCGGAATTTTTGCAAAGCCTCATCCTGGGTGAAAATCAGGATCACGGTTCGTGCCTGCGCCCCCAGTTGAAATCCGATGGAAGCGGACACGGTGTTGTAATAATCTACCGTTTTGCCACCAATTCTCAGTGCACCTTCTCCGTATTCCCCGCCGATGCCGAAACCGGCTTTATAAACTTTAGGGAACACCAGAACACCTTTGGCATTTTTGAGAAAAACTTCAGCACCGCCAATGTCTTTTTTGAACTTTTCCAAAGTTGCATCAACACTCACTTCAATTTCCAACACCGAACCGGCGAAGGATTGAATGGGGGCCAACAGACAGAATGCCAATATCACCGTCTGCAAGTAGAGATAGATGGGGCCTTTATATTTGGGAATTTGAGAAATCATAGGTTGCTCTTTTCAGTAAAATAATTCTAGGTTTGACTGCGGATTGTGCTTATTTTGGAGTGATGATTTCAATATATTCTGTTACTGATGATACACCTTCTGTTTTTTTGATCACGTCAAGGACCAATTCTTTTTCCATAGGAGTAGCGGCTCGACCGATGACATAAATGTGATTCAGAACAGAACGCCAGCGGAAATTGACAGAACTGACATTCTCTATTGTGATCAATTGTGCTTTGATTTTGGTTTCTATCCAGAAATCACTGACCGTCTCTCCCATCCCACCCTTGGAGTCTCCTCCTTGTTCCTTGGCGTTGCGTCGGCGTTCGATGTCCTGTGCCGATGCGAGTTGGATGTCGTTGTATACTGTTTTAATGCGCGAATCTTCCCGAGCCAGTGTTTCTACTTCGCTTTTTAAAGAGGCATTTTCGAGAGCCCCCGTCAGCATCACGCGTTTCTCCCAGACATCCACGCCAACGTCCAACAGCAAACCTTTATCCTTGTCGGATAATCGTTGCAGGATGCCGGTTACGATTTTAGCATCGGTCACCTGATCTTCTGTGGATCGGTCCTCAAAAGCTTTCATCGCTGTTTCGTTGACCAGAGATGTGCAAGCGTTCAAAAAAAGGCCTGCCAGAAAAATCATGGATAAAAAAGATACCTTTGTTTGTGAATGAATCATGTGGTGTTTCTCCAAATGAATTTAAAGTATGAGAAAACGCATTAAAAATTTTGAAAACCCATGCCAAGGGCAGAGGCCTATTCCTTTAGTAGAATCGCACAGAATCGCTTCAAAAAAATATTAAATTTTGTTTTAAAAATAAAGTTCGTGAAGATGGAAAACTTTGAGAAGCAGGTCGTTTTTTCAAGGGAAAACGAGTTTTGGAAAAATACATTGATCTTAAAATATTATTACAGAATGAGGCGACAGCTCCATTTCAGCATCACATTTGAAGAATGATCAACAAAGGGAGTAATGTGAGGCCGACAAGTGATAAAAAAGCATGGGCCAACACGTCCCAACGTTTGCTCAAAGGGATGACTGTGATAAAGTAAAGCCCAACGAGATAATCCCAAAGGGTGTTTTTGCCGTGTGTCTGATTCAGGATTAAAAAATAGGCCAAACAAAATACAATGGCGTAATAGAGCCATTGGTGTATTTTTATGACAGAGGCACTGCGTTTGAAAAAACCAGCGTAGGCACCCAATGCCAAATTCACAATGTGAAAACCCATGGCAAGGCACACCCATATCAAAGAGGGTGATGCGCTTATATGTTTGATGATATAGGATCCCATGGGATGGGGAAAATGAGAAAATTATTCAACGGTCTTTATTGAATGGCAGTGTATCATGAAATTAAATCTGGAAGATTGTAAAGTATTGGTCACGGGTGGATCTGATGGAATTGGCCGGGCGATGGCTCTTGCGTTTGCCGGTGAAGGGGCTCGTGTTGCAGTTTGCGCTCGAAGTCAAGCAGGATTGGATAAGTTAAAGAACGAGATGTCAGGGCAGGGGCATATTTTCAAAACAGCCGACCTCACGAAGGTGTCGGATGTCGAATCCCTGCACGCAACGATCCTTGAACAATGGGGCGGGTTGGACGTTCTGGTCAATAATGTGGGGGCGATCCAAAAAATGGGAACTTTTCTGGACTTGACCGACGAGGATTGGCGCGAAGTTTTCGATATCAACCTGTTGTCGGCGGTACGAGTCCTTCGGCTGTTTATTCCCGAACTGCGCAAATCCTCCGCACCGAGTATCATTAATATCTCATCAATAGCCGCAGTGCGGCCTGAAGAAGTTTTCCCGCATTATTCAGCAATGAAAGCAGGTCTTTCCAACCTGACGGCGTCACTTTCACAAACCCTCGCAGGTGATGGCATACGTGTCAATACCATATCGCCTGGGCCAGTCTGGTCTCGATCCTGGGAGAATGAAGCCTTGGCCGTCGCGCAAGAAACGGGGAAAAAGCTGGAAACGGTTCGCGAAGAATTTCGTGCCGGTTCGGCAGAGCGGATTCCTCTCAAGCGAATGGGTGAACCCGAAGATTTATCGGGATTGGTTTTGCTTTTGGCGTCTCAATCAAGTGCCTGGATCACGGGAAGCAATTTCACCGTCGATGGCGGTATTGTTCGTAACCTTTAATTGAACCTGAGCCGGTTTGATAATATGAAAAATTTTACTTGTCCACTCGTTCGTTTGATTATTATTTTTCTTGTCAGCATGGCTCTTGCCCGATGTACGGTGTCTCCTCAGACGCATGAATTGCGCGAGCCCATGAATACCGATCTGGAAATTTTCGACAAGCGGTTTCGTGCCTTGTCTTTTGGCGATTTGAGTATGGATCGGTTTTGGATCAGGGCGGAAGAGGATGCCGATCGGGCACCTGTTCCATTGAACAATTACAGCATCGCCGATGTCGTTGAAAGAGCCCGCAAAGGAGTGGTCAATATTTACGCACAGACCGTGGTGGAAAGAGAAGTCCGGTTTGGAATATCTCCCAATGATTTACTGCCGATAAAAATCCCTCTGGTTTCCAACCTGTTAGAGATTTTGCCATTTCAAGTCCCGCTCTCCCAAGAGGAGGAAGGAGTCAGTCTCGGTTCCGGTTTTATAATCAATGCCGAGGGCTACATTCTCACCAACGCACACGTGATCAATAATGCTGTGGGGATACAGGCGGTTTTGTCGGATGGCGAAGAGCAATATCCCGCGCAGATCATTGGCATTGATCGATTGACCGATCTGGCACTCATTAAAATTGACGCCGGCAAACCGTTATTTCCGCTGGCATTGGGCAATTCCGATGATTTACGAACCGGAGAACTGGTGTTGGCACTTGGGAATCCTCTGGGGTTGAAGCACACGGTTACGTCGGGATTGATCAGTGCAAAAGAACGCGTGAGCCCGATGTCCCATGGGAATGTCGATTTTCTGCAGACCGATTCGGCAATCAATCCCGGAAGCAGTGGTGGCCCCTTATTGAATCTGTATGGAGAGGTGGTGGGTGTGAACACTGCGATCATTCAGAAAGCCCAGTTGATTGGTTTTGCAATTCCTATTGACACCGTCAAGGAAGTCATGCCTATGCTTGCATTAGGGAAAACCGAACGTGGCTGGTTTGGCGCGCAGGCGCATCCCTTGTCATTGTCGCAGGCAAACTTGTTGAATTTGCCCATCCGTGGAGGCATGATCGTTCGCGAAGTGGCACCCGAAAGTCCTGCCAGCAAAGCGGGAATGAAAGCAAATGATGTGATTGTTTCGGTCAACGGCACCCCGATAGACAGTTTTGTTATTTTCAGGAGAAAACTTTTAGGGATGCCGCCCGGACAAACCGTAGCGATGGAAGTTTTTCGAGAAGGAAAAATCATCGCGATTTCCGGTACTTTGGAAAAACAAAAAGTAGAAGCCGTTCCCTGAACAGGGCTAAAGAGAATTGACCGTCCGTTTTTGAAAGCTCATTGCTAAAATCTGAGAACGATTGCTATAATCGAGTTGAACAATAACTCAATACGATACTCAAACAAGAGAAACTATGTCCGATAAAGAATTCCCCAGTGAAGCTGAAAAGACCGTTTACGAACGGGATAAAACCGCAAAAGAGCCTGTCGCGGCCGATGCCACTCCGCAAGTGGTAAAGCCTGTGCTCAAATTACGCAAGGCATTTGTCCCTAAAAAAGTGAAGTTGGACAAGCCCATGGAACGTCGGGCACGGCACATACTGGTAACCAGTATCGAAGCCGCGAATATGTTTCGTGATACCTTGCTGGAGTTCCAAAAGGAGTTGGCAGAGCAGGCTTCAGACGATCCTGAAAAAGAATACCAGGACTTGCAGAAGTTGGAAAATTTGTTTTCCCGGCTGGCTAAAAAATACAGCACCTGTCCGAGCAAGGCATTGGGTGGAAGTCTGGATTGGATTTATGCCGGCATAGCGGTTTCTGACAGTCCAGATATACTGAATCAGGAATTGGTCAATGCAATCATGAGTGCTCCTAAAGACGGCATTGGGGAACCTGTCAAAACCGTCTTCGGATATCATCTGATCATGATCTGTGACACGCAAATACATATTCCGCGCGTCAAAAAGACTACAGGCACGCAAGTTCCCAGTGTACCCGGAATACCTGGTGTACCCAAGTAGTCAAAGAATATTCAAATTCCTCGACTAAAAATCGATGTCTTTGCCCATCTGCTCCGAAAGAATGATTTCAACAGGGGTCAGGTTTTTTTTCTCATTATTGCAGGACTTGCAGGAGGGAACGACATTCCCTTTTGTGCTTTTCCCACCTCGTGAAATAGCGATGAGGTGGTCCATCGTCAGCTCCGACGGTTCAAACACTTGTCCGCAATGAGCGCAAATGCCGCGTGCCCGTTTATTTTGCCACCATTGCGTTTGTTTGAGCTTACGAGCTTTTTCTCTTTCCTTGCGATAAGCCGGGTCGTCTCTATTCATACCTTAAGGGGATTGCTCATCAGTTCGATCCAGTCTGGAGCGATCATTACTTGAAGGTTGCAGGTTTTTCGTACAGCGCGCACACTTCCCGACAAACTTCCACGCGGGTACCAATGCCGGTCGCCACAATCGAATTCAAACCCCATGGCGGCTGAAAGTTTGGTTTCGCAGGTCCAGAAACAACTTCCGTAACTGAGTTCAAAGACAGGATCAAGATGGAGAAAGAAAGTTTTCCCTCTTGATTGAAAGGGTTTGGCAATTTCATACAAACTTTGGATTTCCAGACGAAGCGGAAGTCGCCAGTCCTCATAGCCGCCTGTTTTTTTTTCATTCAGTTCCTGAATGTATTCGTTTGCTTCATACCAATCGACGTATTTGCCTTTTTCAGGATAAGAGTAGCTCTCCTGCCAGACCAGCCCGGTCGCACGATCTTCAATCGCTCCCTGCATATTGTCTACAAAACGTTGCGTCATAAGTCCTTTTATATTTTAACGATAATATTTTTAGAAATGGAAATCAGATTATCCAGATTTTCCCATACTTATAGAGAGGGAACACTCTTTTACATTCCTGAAATACATTTTATCGAGAGATGGGAGCAAGCGCAAGTTATCCCGTTCGCAATCAGTAGATAAAGAAATACTAAAGTTATTATTTCTCATACCGTTAGATTATCTAAACCATAAAAAATTTGGAGCAAAATCTAACGTATGATTTCGCATAGAATAAAAGTTCAGGAGCTATGGATATCGGCTTTGTTGCTCATCACGAGTGTCTTGCTGTTATGGGTTTCTGGCGCATTGGCCGCCGAAAAATCCCAAATAGATCAAGCCGAAGTCCTGAATAAAAAAATCATGGTGCTGTATGACAAAGGGGCCTTCGCCGAAGCCGTTCCACTGGCCTTGCAGGCTTTGACTCTGCGTGAAAGTATGTTGGGTCCCAAACATCCCAATGTCGCAGTCAGTTTGAATAATCTGGGTTTGCTCTATGCTTCATTGGGAGATTTCTCAAAGGCGGAAAAATTATATCTGAGGGCACTGGATATTTTGCAAACACACCTCGGTTCCAACCATCCCCATGTCGCCGCAACATTGAGAAATCTTGAGACACTCTACGAACTCATAGAAGAAGACAAGCTGGATCGGGAAGCCATCTTAATGGTTTGAAATATTTATCTTCCTCTAAAATCCAAATTGAACCCATCCATAGGTTTCCCATTTTGTGATTTTGTGCGGTTTGGCTTTCATTTAAAAAGCGTTGACAAACCGGAAACTTTTATATAGAGTATCCCCAATCTCCAAAAATTTTGGCTCCTTTAAAAGCCCACTCCATAAAAGAATCAATCGAAGATAAATTCCAATAACTCAAGGCAATAGCAAGCCAGACAGTCCCTCTTTTACCAAAAAAATATCAAACCGATTGCGCACAGACGCAAATCCTCTAACCAGACCCCGAAGGAAGACCATCTCCAATGAGTAATCAAATGAACATCGAAGAGTTAAAAGCAAAAACCATCTCGGATCTTACCGCGATCGCCAGGGATCTCAAAATTCAAGGCCACAGCGGTCTGCGTAAGCAGGACCTGATTTTTAAGATTTTAGAAGCGAAAACAGAAAAAGATGGTTTGATGTTCGGACAGGGGGTTTTAGAGATATTGCCCGATGGCTTTGGATTTCTACGCGCTCCGGCTTATAATTATTTGCCGGGTCCGGATGATATTTATGTATCGCCATCGCAGATACGAAAATTTGATATGCGTACAGGGGACACAATATCCGGCCAGATTCGCCCTCCCAAAGAAAGCGAACGCTATTTTGCCCTGCTTAAAGTAGAAGCCATCAATTTTGAAAATCCCGGTAAGGCCAAAGAAAAAATTCTGTTCGACAACCTGACACCGCTTTATCCTTCGGAAAGACTTCGTTTGGAGGTCCCCGGAAGCACCGATTACAGTGCCCGTGTCATGGATTTGATGACTCCGATCGGCAAAGGTCAGCGTGGTTTGATTGTGGCTCCACCGAGGACCGGTAAGACAATGCTTTTGCAATCCATTGCAAACAGCATCAGTATCAACTATCCAGACGTGACCCTCATTGTTTTACTCATCGACGAACGCCCGGAAGAAGTTACCGACATGATGCGTTCGGTCAATGGTGAAACCATCAGTTCTACTTTTGACGAACCCGCGCAACGACACGTTCAAGTCGCTGAAATGGTGATCGAAAAGGCCAAACGACTGGTCGAACACAAACGTGACGTCGTGATTTTGCTAGACAGCATCACTCGATTGGCACGAGCTTACAACGCCATCGTACCGCCCAGTGGCAAAGTGCTTTCCGGTGGTGTCGATTCCAACGCATTGCAACGCCCCAAACGTTTTTTTGGTGCCGCTCGTAATCTGGAGGAACAAGGAAGTCTGACGATTATCGCTACCGCATTGGTCGATACAGGAAGCCGGATGGACGACGTTATTTTCGAAGAATTCAAAGGAACGGGCAATATGGAAATTGTTCTGGATCGCAAACTGGCTGACAAGAGGACTTTCCCGTCCATCGACATCAACCGATCCGGTACGCGAAAAGAAGAATTGCTTTTGCCACCAGAAGATTTGCAAAGAGTTTGGCTGTTGAGAAAAGTTTTACTACCAATGGGAATCCATGATACGATGGACCTTCTCTTGGCTAAAATAAAAGAAACTAAAACAAACAGCGAGTTCCTCTCGACAATGAACTCGTAAGGAGAGCGTACAGATACCATGAAAGCTGATATACATCCAGAATACAATGAAGTAACCATCCGTTGCGCTTGCGGAAACGAGCTGACGACCCGAATGACCATCAAGGAATTGAATGTGGAAATTTGTTCTGCATGTCACCCTTTTTACACGGGAAAACAGAAATTGATGGACACTCAGGGACGAATCGAGAAATTCAACCGCAAATACGGCAAGACCCAAAAGGCTACCGAAGCGGAAGCCGCTCCTGCGCAATAATCCATTGCCGCCGAGGACCTGCAGGCTCGTATCACAATGAAGCGGTCAACGCAGCCGATTTTCATTAAACGCAAGCCATTGCTTTCTTCACACCACAGGTCATGTTCGAACAATTAGGCGAAGTCGAAAAACGTTTTGAAGGACTCAACCGTTTGATGAGCGATCCCGAAGTGATCGCTCGTCAAACGGAATACCAGAAGTACGCCCGCGAGCAGTCCGAGTTGGCCCCCATCATCGCCGAATATAAAATCCTAAAGTCAATCAAAGAGCAGTTGGCAGGCAACAAGGTCCTTTTAGAGACAGAGAAGGATCCTGAGATGCTTGAAATGGTTGAGGAAGAAACCGAAACCCTCAAGTCCGGCAAGCTCAAGGCCGAAGAAAACCTGAAACGTCTGCTTTTGCCCAAAGATCCACGCGATGAAAAAGGCGTGATTTTGGAAGTACGCGCAGGCACTGGGGGCGAAGAAGCCTCACTGTTTGCCGCCGACCTGTTTCGGATGTACACTCGTTATGCAGAACTGCAGAAGTGGAAAGTGGAAGTGCTCAGTGAAAGTGTCACCGGTAAAGGCGGACTCAAAGAAGTTATCGCCAATATTCAGGGGCGCAATGTCTACAGCAAATTGAAATATGAAAGCGGAACCCATCGCGTGCAACGTGTTCCCGAGACGGAAACTCAGGGGCGAATTCATACCTCTGCTGTTACGGTCGCCATTTTGCCCGAAGTCGCCGCCGTAGAGCTGGACATCAATCCCAACGATTTAAAATTTGATGTTTTTCGTTCCTCTGGACCTGGTGGGCAAAGTGTCAATACAACCGATTCGGCTGTGCGCATCACCCATATCCCATCCGGTCTCGTTGTGTCCTGTCAGGACGAAAAATCGCAACATAAAAATAAAGAAAAAGGTCTGCGCGTTTTGCGTGCCAGATTGTACGATGAAATGCAACGCAAACAGCACGACGAACTTGCGAAAGAAAGAAAAGAACAAGTCGGTTCTGGCGATAGAAGCGGTCGTATTCGTACCTACAATTTTCCTCAAGAGCGTATCACAGATCACCGCATCGGCCTGACCTTGCATAAGCTCAGTCAGGTGATGGAAGGCGACCTGCATGAAATCATTTCACAGCTCTCTGTGTTTTACCAAACTGAAGCCCTCAAAAAAGCCGCAAGTTGAGACGAACTTTTGCGCCTTAAGTCATGAACGGACCGCGTATCCGCGACGCTCTGCAATTTGCGACGCAACGTCTTAAAAATGCCCGCATTGCTTCTGCAAGATTAGAAGCAACTGCCTTTGTTGCCGAAAGTCTGGGCCTTACCCATACCGACCTTATCCTGCAAGCTGAAACAAGCCTGGACGCTCACCAAGAAGAACGCATCAATGATCTCGTCACGCGACGCGAAAAAGGGGAGCCCTTTTTTTACATATTGGGCAGGCGAGAGTTCTGGTCGCTCGATTTTAAAGTCGGGCCACAAGTCCTTTCCCCGCGTCCCGAAACAGAAATCCTGCTCGAGCAATTTTTGCACATCGTTCGCAACCGACCCGCGGATGATGAACCGATACGTCTTTTAGATATCGGAACCGGATCGGGCTGTATCGCGATTTGTTCGGCACTGGAAGTCGAACAACTGCAAGTGACGGCCGTTGATATCTCCACCGAGGCCCTTCGCATTGCCATGGAAAATGCAAATCTTCATAAGGTTGCCGACCGCATTCGTTTCGTTTGTGCCGATTTGTTTCCACCCTATGAACGCGAGAGGTTCCACTTCATCTTGTCCAATCCCCCATACATTGCTTCCGAAGATATCCCCGGCCTGCCCGCCGATATCCGCGATTATGAGCCTCATGGCGCACTGGATGGAGGGTGCGATGGACTCGACTTTTATCGAAAAATTATTTCCAATGCAAAATCCCGATTGCTTGCCGGCGGTGTTTTGATGATGGAGATCGGCGAAACACAGGCCGAGGCGATCCGTCAGTTTGCCAGCGAGCAAGGCGGTTACCAAACGCCCGATATTTATAAAGACTATGCGGGTAAAGATCGTGTCATGGTTTTTAACTTGATAAATCCGCAGGCTCAGTCGGTCGGATGATGCCCGTCACATGCTATTGTAAATCACTCCGTTCACAGTAAAGGAAGGTCATGGATAAAATCATCGTAGAAGGTGGCAATAGGTTGACAGGGGAAGTGGAAATCAGCGGTGCCAAAAACGCCATCCTTCCCGTACTGGCGGCGACTTTGCTGACCCGGGGAGTTAATAAAATAACGAACGCTCCCAAAGTACGTGACGTCAATACAATGGTTCGCTTGCTCGCCGACCTCGGAGCCCGTGTTGAACGGCACGACGACGGTGAGATTGATTTGGATACCACAAACATCAACAACCACGCCGCTCCCTACGAGTTGGTGTCCACCATGCGCGCTTCCTGCCTTGTGCTGGGGCCCCTGCTCGCCCGTTTGGGACGCGCCAAAGTATCTCTTCCTGGCGGATGCGCCATAGGAGCCCGGCCCATCGACTTGCACATGAAGGGACTGGAAGCCATGGGGGCCACACTGAAGCTGGAAAAAGGTTACATCGACGCGAGTGTGGATCAATTGCGCGGGACGCAATTTTATTTTGATACCGTCACCGTTACCGGGACCGCCAATCTGATGATGGCCGCCGTTCTCGCTGACGGAGAAACTGTTCTGGAAAACGTCGCCAAAGAACCCGAAGTGGTTTTTCTGGCGGACCTGCTCAATCAGGCCGGGGCAAAAATCGAAGGTCAGGGGACCGACATCATGACCATTCAGGGCGTGACTTCCCTGCAAGCTCTGGAATGCAAAATTTTACCCGACCGTATCGAAGCCGGAACCTACATGATCGCCGGAGCCATGACCCAAGGCGATGTCTGGGTGAAAAATTGCGAGCCGAAACATGTGGAAGCCCTGACACTCAAACTCATTTCATCCGGTGTCAGCGTTGAAACGCATGAAACCTCGATCCGTGTTTTTTGTGACAGGCGACCGCATGGAGTCAATATCAAGACCCGACCCCACCCCGGATTCCCCACCGATTTTCAGGCTCAGTTCATGGCCCTGATGACGCTGGCAGAAGGACAAAGCATCATCACCGAAGACGTATTTGAAAACCGATTCATGCACGTCGCCGAACTCAATCGCATGGGAGCCAACATCGAATTGGAAGGTCGCTCCGCTATCGTGAGTGGAGTCGCACGCTTGAGCGGCGCACCGCTCATGGCCACCGACCTGCGCGCCAGTGCCTCGCTCGTGCTGGCCGCATTATCGGCAGAAGGAGAATCCGTCATCTCCCGTGTTTATCATATCGATCGGGGTTATGAAGAGATCGAAAAGAAGTTGTCGCAACTGGGAGCAAAAATTCGGCGCGTCAAATAAATTTCCTCCTGTATAATACAGAAGATAAAAAACAATCGGCATTCTGCCTGCTCGGAACGGCACCCAATTCTACCCATGACTGACTTCAACGCAAAAATCGACACACAAAATATAAAAAGCATTCTCCTGTGGATGCCGAATTGGATAGGCGATGCCGTTTTGGCTTTGCCCAGTGTATCCGCACTGCGAGAACGTTACCCCTCGGCACGCATCACCGCCGCAGTGCGCGAACCCGCGGATGAATTGCTTCGTGGCATCAACCTGTTTGACACCATCATACGCATACCCAATCCGCGTAAGGAAGGCATGCTGAGGCAGATCCGTTTCACCCGAAAACTTAAAAAATATCAATACGACATATCCGCCGTATTCCCCAATTCGTTCCGATCCGCATTTTTGCTCAGTCAAACCGGAGCACCGATCCGCATCGGATACGACATAGGCATTCGTTATCTTTTCCTGACCCATCCCATTCAGACCAATGCCACAGACACCCGCGCACAGAACCGGATCGATTATTTTTTCAATGTTCTCGCTCCATTTGGACTCGACAAACCCCGGAGCGAAGGGATCAGCGTCGAAACTTTGCCGGAAGACCCGCCGACGGATGAGGTCTTGAAGAGCATAGGCATAGAGCCCGATGAGTTTTTCATCATGGTGCATCCCGGGGCTTCCAAGCAGGAGCGAAGCTGGCGACACGAACGCTTTGCGATCCTGAGCCAGAAACTCATCAAACAATACGATTTCAAAATAGTGCTTCTGGGGAGCAAAAAAGAAATGCCAATGTTAGAAAAGATAAAAAAATTCGCTCCTGCAGGAAAAATCCAGATACTGCCCGAACTCAACCTGCGCGGAGTTGCCAAAGCTTTGAAAAAGACCGGACTCTTCATCGGCAACGACAGCGGCATGATGCACCTCTCTGCGTTGATGAACACCCCTGTGCTCGGCATCTTCGGTCCCGGAAGCGCAAAGACGACCGGACCCCACATCGCCCCCGAAAAAAAAGAGATCGTGAGCCTCAATTTCCCCTGCTCCCCCTGTCGGCAGAATTTTTTTAAAGAGTGCAAACCGTCCGCCGAACACAAACCCTACTGCCTCGACGACATCACCGTAAAAGACGTCTCCGACGCCGCCGACCGCATCCTCTCCCGCATCCGGAAATAGATTTTAGGGTTGCTTGACTTGTTTTTGCGCTGTTTAAAGGCAGAGATTCTTCACTTTGCTTTGAATGAAGCAATCCAACAGTCATGTGGGTATTTTGCAAATCTATTTTTGAATTTTAAGCTGGTAGGCGACGCGGATGTTGCTGGCGTAAACGTCGGCCCAGTGTGAGGTGCGTTTCTGGTCGGAGGTGATGAGGTCGCTGTAGTGACGGGTTTGCTGGATGTAGTGACTCCAGTCCATTTTTCGGTATTGAAAATCGAGGGATTCAAACCACAGTTCCAACAGGGCCTGGGTGGGGTAGGTGGTGAGGCTCAGGGGCTTGCCGCGATGCTGAAATGTGTTTTGCAATTCATAATCTTTTTTGCGGGCCCGTGTCAGGGCGTACAGGGCCATGGGTTGTTCGAGGGTTTTGTCGGTGATGCTGTCAGCGATGTTTGGAGCCTCTTTTCCCTGCACGGCGGCGTAGCTGGCGGTGAAGGTGTCGAGCAGGATGGTTTCTCGTGTGGCACGTTTCAACAGGCGCAGGAGGGTGAGGGGTTCGGCAACGTAATACAAAACGCCGAAGCACAGGGCGGTGTCGAAACTGTTTTCTTCAACGGATTCAAGGTACTCGATGGCATCGCGTGTTTCGAAGCGATAGCGTGAGGGATCAACTTTTGTTTCTTCAAACAGGCTGAGGCATTTGGCGGTGGTTTCAGTTTCTGTGTCGATGCCGTGAACCTTTTCGGCCCCCAATTGAAGGGCTGAATAGGCAAATGTTCCGATATGAGAGCCGATGTCTAAAACGCTTTTACCTGCCAGTGCGGCTTTGTTCTCGACAAGCAACACCTCGGTGCGGGCGTTGAGACATTCACGATGATAGGGGATGGCCCAACGGGTTTGCCGGGTGTCGGCACGGAGAAAAGGGGAGTCTTCTTGAAACAGTCCGGGCATTTTCATTTTTTAAAAATAAAATTTTCGTCTGTTTTTCTCCGTGCCTGCGAAATCACTCAACCGCTTCGACGCAACGCACCATGGGGACGGCCTTTTTGAGGGCCTTTTCGATCCCCATTTTCAGTGTCATTGTCGAACTGGAGCAGGAGACGCAAGAACCCACGAGGCGTACTTTGACCACGCCGTCTTCGATATCAACCAACTCCACATTTCCGCCGTCCGCGATCAGCATGGGGCGCACGGTTTCAAGTGCCGCTTCGACGTCTTCTCTCATTTTGTATCCTCAGGTGTTACAGGTTTTTTGACTGCTCTCGAAAATTTATTCGCCGTCTGCAAGGGCTTCCTTTTTTTCCAGCAATTCTTCTTTGGATTCTACATGCTCTGGATCTTTGGGAATACAATCAACGGGACAAACTTCTACGCATTGGGGCTCGTCGTACCAGCCAACGCATTCGGTGCACAGTTCCCAGTCGATAACAAAAATATCATCGCCTTCGGAAATGGCTTCGTTGGGACATTCGGGTTCGCAAACTCCGCAATTGACGCAATCTTCTGTGATCAATAGTGCCATGGTTATCCTCGAATCAAAATATGTTGTTTATAGTTTTAAAGTATAAAACCTTGTCTTTTAAAATCGCCCGTCTCCGGGTCCCAGCTAAATAGAGCATTGTCTTTAATTTCTCTATTATATATCGAAATTACCAAATAGGAAGAGTTTGGATAGCTTGGTTCGTTATCAAATAAAGCCATCCTCCGATCTTCGTCGGAAAAATAGGCATCGTGTTCGGGGTGGGAGTGATAAAAGGTTTTGATTGTCAGCCCTTTTGTCTCCGCCTCTTTCAGGATATTCATGAGTTCTCTGGGGTCAATATAAAAAGCAGTTTTTGCTGACCTCGGAAAATTTTTTGGATCTTGTTCGTGCAAACGGTTTTGGATGTTTTTACAGGGATACAAAACATCTTCTTCGTTATTATCTGTTTTTCCCAGAATTATCCCGCAACATTCGTCGGGATATTCTTCCTTTGCATGGCTGTGTGCGTCGTTCAACAACTCTTTATTAAAAGGTAGCATGATGATTATCGGGAGCTCAAAATGGTTTGTCAAGAGGTCTGTGAAAAAATGCTTGAGTTTGCCTGCATGTGATGTTGTCAGGCCAAATGAAACTCATTATATTGTACCAAGGTGATTATGAGGGAACAATATTTGGTGTGTATGGAGGTGTGGCAAATTCTGCGGTGTCTGTCAGATCCTGTGGCGAAAAATATTTTCTGAGAATTGGATGAACCGGGTGTTTGTATTTTCTCTTAAAGGCTTGAAAAATCGCTTTTGACAATCCGTCTGGAATTTTTTACACTCGTTGTAAATTTTCAATGATTTATTTGCTTGATGGGTGTTTCGATGGCCGCATTCAGCACAAAGGAATTTAGAAAAGGCAAAGCCATTGTCAGGCAGGGAACTCACGGGACCAGTGCCTTTATTATAAAAAAAGGCACGGTTGAGGTAACGCAGGAAGTGGATGGGCAAGTCAAAAAGATTTGTGAGTTGACTGTGAATGATATATTTGGAGAAATGGCATTGATCTCGGAGAAGCCGCGCACGGCAACGGTGCGTGCAGTTACGGAATGTGAGGTCGCTATTTTGACCAAGGAAACATTTATGCATTTGCCGGATACAAATCCTGCGGTCTTAAGGGTAAAAAAAATAATGATGGAGAGACTGGCGGGGAAAAAAGGCTAGGCCATCCTGTTCTCATCGGATGCTGTCAGGGCATTGTGACCTTGATGAAAATAATTGCCTGTTAGATTTCAGCTCCACATTTGAAACTATTTTTAATCGTTCTTCCAAGCCACAAATTCGAGGTGGCTTTTCTATTGATAACATGGCCTTATTGACAATTTATCACGCATTGGATCCTATACTTCGCAAGAAGGCGAAACCTGTCAAAAATATTGATGGCGAGCTGGCTGATTTGACTCAGGATATGATCGAAACGATGTACGACGCTCCTGGAGTGGGTCTTGCGGCGAATCAGATTGGTCTTCCTGCCAGCTTTTTTGTGATTGATTTGGGAATCGAGAAGGAAAAACGTGATCCCAGAGTCATCATCAATCCTACGATGGTGCTGTCGGGTGAGATGGAGGACGGGGAAGAGGGCTGTCTGAGTATTCCCGATGTGTTCGCTCACGTTAAACGTTATTCATTGGTGGAATTGAAGGGTTACGATCTGAACCAGAACGAAATTCGTATTGAGGCAGACGGGTTTTTATCTCGTGCGATTCAGCATGAGATGGAACATTTGAACGGTTCCTTGTTCTGGGATAATCTGGGTGTTGCCAAAAGGGATATTCTGAAACGAAAGTTCAAAAAAAAGCTCAGGGATAAATGAGCCTGAATATTATTTTCATGGGGTCTCCCGACTTCGCAGTTCCTGCACTGGAAGGCCTGTTTGCATCCTCACACAAGGTGAGTGCTGTGGTCACTCAGCCGGATCGCCCCAAGGGCCGAGGCAGAGGGATGGCACCTCCTCCTGTCAAAGTGTGTGCCTTATCGCAGAACGTTCCTGTTTTTCAGCCTGAGAAAGCAAGTGATCCTGCATTTATTGCAAGTATCCGAGACCTGCAACCCGATCTTCTGGTTGTGGTCGCCTATGGGCAGATTTTAAAGCAGGCGTTGCTAGACATCCCGAAACATTTTTGCATGAATGTTCATTCTTCCTTACTGCCCAAGTATCGCGGTGCCGCTCCCATCAATTGGGCGGTCATCAACGGTGAGACCGAGACGGGTGTGACGACGATGAAGATGGTTCCCAAGCTCGACGCAGGTGATATCCTGCTTGTTGAACGTTTGCCCATCAAGCCTGCGGACACGGCGCAAGTGGTACATGATGCTTTGGCAAAACTGGGTGCCGATCTGACTTTGAAAACGATCGAGCATTTGGAAAGAGGAGAGCTTCATCCAATTGTTCAGGATGAGTCGAAGGTGACTTTCGCGCCCAAGTTGAGCAAGGAGGATGGCTTGATCGATTGGACTCGCCCTGCAAATGAAATCTGCAATCGTATCCGGGGAACACAGCCTTGGCCGGGAGCGTATTCTTATTTGAATGGAAGGCGCATTGGCATCTGGAACGCCGAGGAACGACCGGGAGAGAAACGGGTACAATCGGGTGTTGTGACGCAAGTAACTCCCGCAGGGATCGAGGTCGAGACGGGGGCCAGGCGAATTCTGATAATGGAATTGCAACCGGAGGGTAAAAAACGTCTCGATGTGAAAAGTTTTCTCACGGGCAACGCCGTTAAGGTGGGCGATATTTTTACTTCCCGTCTGGATCCATTATAAAAAATTAACAAGGTAAATTTTATGCCGAGAACATTGGTGACAGGTGGTGCGGGTTTTCTGGGTTCTCATTTGTGCGATTATTTTCTGGCCAAGGGCCACGAAGTGATTTGCATGGACAACCTTTCGACGGGTTCTTTGGGTAATATTGCTCATATTCACAGCAAGAAATTTCATTTCATTCAACACAATGTCACTGAATACATACGCATTGACGGAGAGTTGGATTATATTTTGCATTTTGCTTCTCCGGCCAGTCCGATTGATTATCTGGAATTACCGATCCAGACTTTGAAGGTGGGTTCGCTGGGCACGCACAATACTTTGGGTCTTGCTAAAAAGAAGCGAGCGGTTTTTTTACTGGCATCGACTTCGGAGGTTTATGGAGACCCCCTGGTGCATCCGCAAGAGGAATCTTATTGGGGCAATGTCAATCCCGTAGGGCCACGTGGTGTCTATGACGAAGCCAAGCGTTTTGCCGAAGCCATTGCAATGGCCTATCATCGGACACATGGGGTGGATGCGAAGATCGTTCGGATTTTCAATACTTACGGTCCCAGAATGCGGTTGCGTGATGGCCGTGCCATTCCCAACTTCATCCGTCAGGCGTTGACGGGAGAAGACCTCACTGTTTATGGCGATGGCAGTCAGACCCGCAGTTTTTGCTTTTACAAGGATTTGATAGAGGGCTTGCACAGCTTGTTGATGTCGAATACGAATGAACCGGTCAACATTGGCAATCCGTCGGAAATGACAATCAAGGAGATGGCAGAAAAAATTTTGAAAGCGACAGGCAGTGGCGGGAAAGTTATTTACGAACCGCTTCCAAAGGATGATCCGAAAGTAAGACAGCCAAACATTGACAAGGCTAGAAGTTTGCTGGGCTGGGAGCCTAAAGTGAGTCTGGATGATGGTTTGAAAGAAACGATGGATTATTTTAAAGCCAAATTGAGTGATGAATAGTCCGCAGATCCTATGCCTGTTAAAATGTTTTTTTGACAGCAATGGTTTGTAAAGACGCAGAGTTTGAGAGTCGTACTTAAAAAAAACAGCCGAGTTCCCTCCGGGAGGGCCGACAAGCGATGAACGAGAAAACAGAAACCTCAATCAAGCATTGGCCGGAGGACGAGAGGCCACGTGAAAGGCTCATTAAATTAGGAAGCGGTACGCTTTCGGATGCACAATTGTTGGGGATTCTAATCGGTTCCGGTGACCGGCAGGCGAAGAAAAGTGCGGTTGATCTGGGTCGTGATCTGTTGAAATCTTTTGGTGGATTTTACAATCTTGACCGCGCTTCAATCACAGAATTGTGCGAGGTGAAGGGAATCGGGCCGGCGAAAGCCACTCAAATCAAGGCGGCACTTGAAGTGGGCAAGCGCATGGCGGCACAATCGGGTGGCATTAAGATAAAAATGCTCTGCGCCAGAGATTTTGCCGATCAATACGCACCCTTCCTTCGTAACCTGAAAAAAGAGGTTGTGAAGGTGGTGTTGCTTGATCTCAAATCGCAGGTGATCAAAGACATCACTATTTCCGAAGGCAGTCTCAATTCCAGTATTGTTCATCCCCGCGAAGTAATGGCCCCGGCGATTAAAGAATCGGCGGCATCCTTAGTTTTGATTCACAATCATCCGAGTGGGGACCCCTCACCCAGCCAGAGCGATTTGGAAATCACGCATCGTTTGCAGAAAGCTGGAGAAATTATTGGCATCAAGTTATTAGATCATATTATAATCGGTGGCTTGGATTATTACAGCTTTGCTGAAGAAGGACTGATCTAATCGGTTTGAATTTTTGCAATATCAGGGGACCACTGAAAGGGTAGATGTAATGGAGCGGGTCAGAAATTTTTTAAACGCGAGTGCAGATTTGAAGTACAAAGTCGCGGAGTCTCTTTCTGGAGAGATTCTTAAGGCGGCAAATATGTGTTTGGAAAGCATTCGGCAAGGTGGCAAGTTGATGCTTATGGGAAACGGCGGAAGCGCGGCAGATTCTCAACATATTGCCGCAGAATTGACAGGGCGTTTCAAGCAAAATCGCAAAGCTCTTGCGGCGTTGGCCTTGACGGTGGATACCTCTTCAATCACAGCACTTGGGAACGATTTCGGATTTGAAACGATTTTTGCCCGGCAGATTGAAGCTTTGGGGCGTTCGGGAGATGTCGCATTGGGAATCAGTACGAGCGGAAATTCTGAAAACGTTATCAGGGCTCTCAAACTGGCAAGAACAATGGGGATACAAACCATCGGTTTTATTGGTAATGAAGGTGGACGAATGCGGGATATTGTGGACATTCCCCTGATTGTTCCCTCCAGTGATACGGCCCGAATTCAGGAAGTACACATCACCATCGGTCATATTATTTGCGAAATTATAGAACAGGAACTATTCGGCGACGAATGATCCCCTTCCACCACCCTGCTATTGCTTAATCAACAGCTCTACGAGAGAATTCTCCCATCATGGAACAAAAATTTAGAAAATTCTTTGAAGGTCGTGTCCGCCCCAAAATTTTGGTGATCGGTGATTTGATACTTGACGAGTACATTTGGGGTAGTGTGAACCGGATTTCTCCTGAAGCCCCTGTTCCGGTATTGGAGACGAAGTCTGAAACCATGGCATTGGGCGGTGCTGCCAATGTGGCCAACAATCTTGTGGCTCTGGATTGTGATGTGACGCTGATCGGTGCTATTGGTCAGGACGAAAAAGGCGACCGGCTTTTGCAGGCGATCAAAAACCGTAATATCGATTCTCGTGGAATCTTTCGTTTTATCCACCGCCCTACAACTTCTAAAATCAGAATCATTGCGCATAATCAACAAATTCTCAGGATAGACAAGGAAGACAATCGTCCGATTACGGAGGAGACAGAAAATAAGATTGTGCAATTTGTAAATGATGTTCTGCCGTCTATGGATGGTGTGATCTGTTCCGATTACCGCAAGGGCATTCTTACCGAAAAAGTCATCCGTGCTGTTATGCATCGTGCGCAGAAGTCGAAGAAAATGGTCATTGTTGATCCAAAAAGTGCCGATTTCAGTCTTTATAAAGGAGCCACGGCACTCACTCCCAATCAAAAAGAAGTGGAGCAGGCGACGCCGATCAAGATCAATAATCAACTCGACATGGATCGGGCGGCTGAATATTTGATGGGATTGACCAAGGCTGAGACCCTTTTGATCACTCGCGGAAAAGACGGAATGACGCTGTACCGCAACAAGGAAAAGCCTGTACAGATCGAAACGCTGGCGCGAGAAGTGGCCGATGTAACGGGTGCCGGCGATACGGTGGTCAGCGTTTTTGGAATGATGATGTTTTCTGGATTCGAGTATAAAGAGTCCGCCGTATTGTCGAATATGGCGGCGGGTGTGGTTGTCGAAAAAACCGGAACGGCTGTGGTTACATTGAGTGAAATCAACTCATTCATGACCAATGAGTTGTTGCGTACGTCGCGTACATTATTGGAACTCGGCGAGTTGCAAAAAGTCGTCAGTCTGGGAAAGAGTGTGGGCAAGAAGGTTGTTTTCACCAACGGCTGTTTCGACTTGTTGCACGGTGGGCATATTGAATTACTGCAGAAATCCAAGGCCCTGGGAGATATCCTTGTGATTGGACTGAACAGTGACAGCTCGGTGCGCAGCTTGAAGGGAGAGAATCGACCGATTCAAAATCAAGCGGAGCGGGCTAAAGTTCTTGCCGCCCTGAAATACGTGGACTACATCATTCTTTTTGACGAAAAAACTCCTGAAAACCTGATTCGAGGCATCCGACCCGATATTTTAGTGAAGGGAGACGATTACAAAATCACTGAAGTGGTGGGACGAGAAATTGTAGAAGGATACGGGGCAAGAGTCGAACTCATCCCGATTGTCCAAGGTCACTCTACGACTGGATCGATAGAAAAAATTCTGCAATCCCATCGTGTGGAATGAGATTGAGTCCGATTGTTTCCTTAACTTTTTACCGCAGGGCGGGAGGGGATGTCCTTGATCTCACTTTGTCCATCTGTATCCTCTGACGCGTTATTTTGACCTCATTTCACTTCTCCTGATTTTATGAAAGAAAACGATGGCTTTCCCTTTCAATGAGAAGGGTCGCTTCCACTCCAACGCAATCGTTTCTGAAATTTTCAAGAAGGGCTACATTGTTTGAATTATTCCTGTAAACTATTGCGATAGATCACGACTTATATTCAGGTAGAAGATCATCTCATCACTATCATTTGATCTGGGGAGTCGTTGAATGAAAAAATTATATCTGATTTTTGCACTTATATTTTTAGTTTCTTTATTGGCAGGTGTCAGCACACATTCTAAAACTAACAGTGGAGGAAACACTGTGACAAATCAATCCGCATCCAATATTGCAAAGGCAACCTTTGCCGGCGGCTGTTTCTGGTGTATGGAGCCTCCGTTTGAAAATCTTCCGGGCGTATCTGCTGTGATCTCGGGATTCACCGGGGGATCTGAAAAAAATCCCAGCTATGAAGACGTGGCGCATGGCAGAACCGGGCATGTGGAAGCGGTTCAAGTACAGTATGATCCCGACAAGATCAGCTATGACGATCTGCTTGAAGTCTTTTGGAGAAATGTCGATCCGACGGACTCGGGCGGACAGTTTGTAGACCGGGGCCATCACTACACGACGGGAATATATTTCTACAATGACGAACAAAAAAATATAGCCGAAAAATCCAAAAAGAAAATTGCTGAGAGCGGTCGATTCAAAGGATCGATTGTCACTCCTATTGTTCCAGCAGGCGATTTTTATCCCGCAGAAGAATATCATCAGGACTTTTACAAAAAAAGCACGATGCATTACAAAACCTATCGCATGGGATCAGGACGCGACCGTTACATTGACAAGGTCTGGGGCGATGCACGTGATTACAGTCCCGTATCTTCCTCGATTGATTCGGATAAAAATTACAAAAAATTATCAGAGGAAGAATTGAAAAAAACATTGACCCCCATGCAATTCAAGGTCACTCAGAAAGAGGGTACCGAGCCGCCCTTCAGTAATGAATATTGGGACAATAAGAAATCAGGAATTTATGTGGACATTGTTTCGGGTGAACCCTTGTTCAGTTCGACGGATAAATTTGATTCCGGCACAGGCTGGCCCTCTTTCACTCGTGCATTGGACGATGCGAATGTCATTACCAAAACTGACACCAGCCTCTTTATGGAACGTACGGAAGTCCGTTCGCGGAACGGTGATTCGCATCTGGGTCATTTGTTCCCAGACGGTCCACCGCCAACGGGGAAAAGGTATTGTATCAATTCAGCATCTTTGAAATTTATCCCTGTTGAAAAACTTGAAGCCGAAGGTTACGGTCAATACGCATCTCTTTTTAAAAAATGATGATTTCTTTTCGAACTGAGAACGAATGAACACAGAAAAAGCAGATCACAAATACGTCTGGTGGGTCGGGGGATTATGCCTGCTGGCCTTTGTGGTTCTGGTCTATTTCTCCCGCCGGGTGTTGACGCCTTTTTTTATTGCATTTGCCGTAGCCTATTTGCTGGATCCGATTGTGGACCGCATGGAAGTAAAAAAGATTCCACGTACGCCTTCGGTTCTTATTTTGATGTCGGTTTTTTTTCTTGTGTCAGTCGCGATTGTTGCGCTTTTGCTTCCACTCCTGCAAGTGCAGGCAGAGAATTTTATTCAAAATTTACCTCGGTACATTGCCGTCGTCCATGGCTGGGTTGAGCCGCTGCTCGAGCGTCTTGCCGGGATAGATCAGGCAAAAGCCCAGATTATTTTGAAGGATGCGCTGGCTAAGTTCGGTACTTTGCCTTTGAAAGTATTATCGGCGGGTTCCGATGTTTTGTGGGGATCGCTTTCCGGGCTTTTTAATATCATCTTAATGATTGCCAATCTGGTCATCATACCCGTCGCGATGTTTTATTTATTGCGCGACTTTGATGAGATCAATGACAAGGCCTTGGCGTTGATTCCCGAAAGATTTAGAGATTCTATTCTCGCATTGGTCAAAGACATCGACGCCACTCTGGCAGGTTTTGTACGGGGTCAGTTGATGGCGGCCCTGTTGATGGGGATTCTTTATTGCATCGGATTGTTTGTATGCGGAACACCCATGAGTCTGTTCATTGGCCTGGCCGCAGGCCTTGCCAGCCTCGTACCTTATCTGGGCCTGGTTCTGGGTTTTGTTCCCGCCGCTTTCATGACCTTTGCACAATCACATGAGTGGATGTCGGTGCTTGGAGTTGCCGGTGTGTTTGCGGTCGTGCAGGCATTGGAGGGCATGGTCATCACACCAAGAGTTGTTGGGGACAGCATCGGTTTGCACCCCATCGTGATTATGGTTGCGGTTCTTCTGGGAGCTGAGTTCTTCGGCTTCGTCGGTGTCCTCTTAGGTGTGCCCATCGCCGCAGTGATCAACGTCCTCTGCAAAAGAGGTTTGGATGTCTATAAAGAATCCTCCTTCTTCAACGCTTCTTAATACCCTTTGATCTGAAATATTTGTATCTGCTCAGCCTGTGTTTGAGAGACCTTCGTGTTTTCTACAGGGGTAGGAATGTGAATTGTTTCGAGCTCAATTACACCTCGCAATGACAGTCGCTCTGTTTGAGCGTGGACTGCCATTGCGAGGGATGTCGTATGTGTGGAAATGTTGGTTAGCTTCGGCTGGTGATTTCGATCAGATGATAACCAAATTGGGTTTTGACCGGTCCATGTACCACGCCTACGGCTTCATTGAAAACGACTTTGTCAAATTCGGGAACCATTTGTCCGGGGCGAAACTCCCCCAAATCTCCACCCGATGCGCCTGAAGGACATTTGGAATATTTGCTCGCAGTATCTGCAAATGAAGCACCGTTTTCGATTTCTTTTTTCAATTTAAGACATTTCTCTTCTGTTTCTACCAACAGATGGCGCGCTGAAGCTGAGGACATAATATTTTCCTTTAGGTTTTAGAGTTTGAATTAAATGTTTCCTCACATCTTTTTTGCCTGCCAGATGGGCATGACGTATTGTCGCTGGGAATCGTACAAGCGTTCTATTGTTTCAAATCCGCTGGATTCTGCCAGTGAATCGATTTCAAATTCTTCGTATTTGTAGGACTGCTCGGTTTGCAGGGTTTCCCATGCCTTGAAATGAAATTCCTTGTCGAGTGCTGAAATGTGAACCGACTGTTCGCAGGTACTGAAAAGATAACTTTCGATCGACCGGGTGTCCTTATTGTACTGAGCTTGCTGAACAAAATTTTCTTTTATGAAGTTGCCTCCAAGTGTTTCGTTGATGCGGTCTAACATGTATAAATTGAAATCTTCAAAAAACCCCTGATTGTCATTGTATGCGTTGTACAATAACTTCGGATGTTTCATGAGATCGAAGCCGATGACGACGTAATCTCCGATGTTTAAATTTCCTCTCAGACGCGCCAGAAATTTTTTCATGGAAATATAATCCATGTTCCCAAGAGTTGCTCCCAAAAAAAGGATCATGTTGCGTCGACTGGAGCTTTCTGTGGCCTGACTGAGCCCTTGAAAAAAATCTCCGATCAATCCGCTTGCACTAAAATCTGATCCCTGAAATTTTGATTCGAGATTTTTTATTAAAGAGCGAACCGCTCCGTCAGTGATATCAATGGGAATGTAATGGGTGGACTGTCCCTCCTTTACCAGGTGGTCTATGAGTACCACTGCCTTTGCCCCGTCGCCTGCCCCGAGTTCGATGAGTTGCAGTCCGTTTTCAAAAGGCAGTCGGGCAATCACCCCGGCGTGATTTCTAATGATATCAAATTCGCAGGCAGAGGGAGGATAGTTCTCAAGCTGTGTGATTTTGTTAAACATTTCTCCCCCTCGATCATCGAATAGTATCCAGGAGGGCAGGGCTTTGGGAGTCCTGGATAAGCCGTCCATAACGGTTTGCGCTAAATCGAGAGTGTTTGATTCAGAGGCGTCAGCAGAGTTGAGTTTTATAGTGTTAAATCGCATTGGATGAGGGGTAAGGTTGACGATAAGCGGAGCCTTTGTTATGGTTAAGGATACCCTTTCAACAAATTGCCACCTCTGTTGCATTGTTGCAGGGTCAGGATTTCATAAAAGTGAAGCTTCATAATACCCAAGCTTAGAGAATTAAGCGAACCCTTTTCAAAAAATCCTATGACTTTATATTTAGAGTCCCCTGTTTACGAACATCGTTTTTTAAATCTTGAAGAAGAATTTTCTGAACTCATTCGGTCAAAAGATTTACAACGCAAGGTAGATGCAGGGGATGACCAAATAACCTCTCTTGTCGCATGCATTGAAGAGGCTATTGCAGAGGCTTATAGGATAGATTCAGGGAGTCAGGAATCACACCTGTTTTTGCAACGAATTCTTTATCAGATCAACCGTATGAAGTTGTTCTGGTACGACGACCTGAAAAATTATGAAAACGAAGACTCACCGTTTCTTTTTTCGATCCGATCCAGAATAGAGTCGGCCTGGCAGGGCTGGGAGTTGCAACAACTGGATATGGAAGGAATTGCGAATGAGGACGTCGTTGCTGAGTTGGAAGCTAGAGTTGAAAAAGATTTGCATCCTCGGTTGAGTGAAACCGGTCGTTATATTCAAAACGATATTACAGAAGCAGGATATCGTCGGCTCATGGCAATACTGTCTGTCAACGGACTGGTCGAATCAAGTCAACTTTCCAGAGTTCTCGGTGGTGTGGGGAATGAAGTGCAGTCGATGCTGACGCGGATATTTCTGGAAGAGTATGGCGGCGGCAAGCTGGCGCGCAAGCATTCAACTTTTTTTGAGGCCATGCTGAATTACTTTGATATGAATGCTAAACCAGAAGCCTATCTCGATCTGGTTCCGTGGAGTGTTCTGGCAGACATCAACCACAGCTTCACTCTTTGCGAAAGAAAAAAATATTTTCTACGTTATGCAGGCGGGTTGTTGTTCACAGAAGTGACAACTCCTGCGGTTTTTGATAGTTATAAAATAGCTGGAGAGCGTTTGGGTTTCGACGAGACGGCGGTGGGTTATTGGGACTTGCACATGAAGGAAGACGAGAGACACGGTCAATGGATGCTGACAGATGTCGCGTTGCCATTGGCTGAGCGATATCCGGATTGTGCGAACGATATTGTTCTGGGCTACGAACAGCAACGTTTTCTCAATATTCGTTCGGGTCAGGAGATGCTTCAATCCATTCTGTCGGCTGAGGAAGAGGCTTGAGTAACCTGTAAAGTTCAGCTTGGAAAATTTTTCGTTCAGGTTTTTTTTGCCAGGCCAATAATAGCAAGGATTAGCATTAAAAAACCTGAAAGGGTATAGACGTACATTCCGAACGTTGTGTTGCCGAGAATGTCGACAAAGTAGGAACGATTTAAAATAAAGCCCCAGTAATACACAAACATATAGGAAACCAGCAGACCCAGGCGAAATCGACCCAGTAACATGCAGATGCATATCAGCACCACGAAAATCATCGCCTGCCCCATGGGAACTGACATGGTTTTGTCGGAGAGAAAAGCGGTGAGGGGGTCTCTGAAATCTATAGCGTCTAGTTCGTTTTCCATCAAGCCCTATCCTTTAAGGTAGAATGGGTACTGTGACGTTAATGGCTTTTCCTTCCAGTGCTTTCATGAAGTTCACAAGATCCTTTTTCTCTTGTTCCGTCAATGACAAGGGCATGATCATGGGTGAACGGTTTTTGGCAACGTCACCGCCTCGATTGTAAAATTCCACGACATCTTCAAGTGTCGCTTCACTGCCATTGTGCATATAGGGAGCACTCCTGGATATATGTCGCAGTCCGGGAGTTTTGAATGCGCCTTTATCCGCTTCATCCTTCGTCACGTTGTAGCGCCCTAGATTTTCTTTTAGAGGGCCGTGATTTTTTAAGCCGATGTTGTGAAATCCGCTGTCAGTGAAGTTGGGACCATTGTGGCAAAAGGTGCACTTCCCTTTGCCAAAAAAAACATCCATTCCACGTTGGGCAGATTCCGACATGGCTTTTTTGTTTCCTTTCGAAAATTTGTCGTAGGGCGAGTCTTTTGAAATGATCGAACGTTCAAAGGTTGCGATGGCTTTCGCAATATTTATTTTAGTGATTCCTTCATTTCCGAATACATTCTTGAACATCGTCACGTAACCGGGGATAGCGTTGAGTTCTTTGACCAACTCATCCAAATTCTGGTTCATTTCTCCGGTGGATTGAATGGGACCGAGTGCCTGTTCTTCCAGAGTTTTTGCGCGTCCATCCCAGAATTGAAAATCAAAGTAAGCACTGTTGATGATGGTGGGGCTGTGACGGCCCAGTTCTTTTTGTCCGTTGCCAAGTGCGCGCGGCAGGCCATCGCCCCAACCGAGTCCGGGATTGTGGCAGGTCGCACAACTGATCCAATTGCTCCCCGAAAGTCGAGGGTCGAAATAAAGGGCCTTCCCGAGTTCTTCCTTGTCTTTCGTCCAGGCATTGTCCGCAGGATGTTTGACAGTGGGCAAGGGTTGGTATAAGGAATCCTGAGCCAAAACTGACTGGACACCCAGCAACACGAGGCTAAGGGTTAGTATATAAAATAAGGGTGATTTCATTGATGGTTCTCCATAACGAAGATGATTTGCAGTCTTAAAGAGCCCTATCTTTAAATTATAGCAGTTGCTTGAACTAAAACTGAGTAAAAATATTGTTTTTTTAGAAGATATGATCAGAAAATGTGGCATTTAAAAACGCTTATAAAGGGAATCCGAATCAAAATATTTTTTTGAGAAACAGGTCTGTTTCTTCTTGCAGTTCGGTTCGCACCTATTTACCCTTTAAAATAAAATCGAAGCGGGGCAACAGGCATCTAATATACAGGTTAATGATTATTGCAGTACTTTGAAACAGGCTCAGGAGATCAAACGTTTTATGAAAATCATAGAGAGACAAGAAACGCCCAATCCGGCGGCGTTAAAATTTATTATGGATGGCCCGGTAACAGAGGGTAAGCCTGAATCATTCACACTGGATGAAGAAGATGAATATCACGGTAACAATGCACTTGCCAAAGCCTTGTTTGCAGTGGGTGCGATGGAGGTATTCCTTTGTGACAACTGTGTTTCGGTGACGATGTTCAATGAATCAGCCTGGCAATATTTTATCAATGATGTGATTTTTGCAATTGAAACGCATCTCTCACCCGAAGCGAAAAAAGCCGTTGCAGAAAAAGAGAAAAAGGAATCCGTTTTAGATAGAATCGATGTGAGTGAATTTCCTGGTTTTTCTGACGATGAGAAACGCAATGTCATTGACGACTTGATGGAAGAGATGGTTCGACCCACGTTGGCCAACGACGGTGGTGGAATGGAGGTGCTGCGTGTTGAGGGCAATGAAGTATGGATCAAATATCAAGGTGCCTGTGGCAGTTGCCCCAGCTCGACAGGCGGTACCTTGAGAGGAATAGAAAAAGTATTGAAAGGTTTTTTGAGCCCCGAATTGAGTGTGAAAATCACTTAAAGAGAAAGTCTTTGTTTCCCTCAAATAGCTTCACAGAATTATTTGAGGCCTCTCAATATTCTACGCCCATAGATATTCACTAATGCCAACAAGTTCCATTCGTACAGGTATTTGTCCCGTTGAGTGATTTTTTTAGCAGATTCTGATGATGTGCCGGTTGTTTGCATTCTGTGGGGCTTGTCTTTTGTCATAAGGATATCCTCTCCGTTGATCAATTCAAACCTTTATAGGATTTAGGAACATTGTCTCCGAACAACGTCTTCAGTAATTTTTGATTTTCCCGGTCAAGTTCTTGCTTTATTTTTTCAACCCGATATAATTTTTCCTGTTGCAGGCTGGCTGTCAAAATGGATTTATATTTTTCCTTTTTGTGGTTCATGATGTTCTCCTGCTCCGTAATGTGTATTAAGGTTATGAATGATTATATGCAAGCCTCATGCCACTTTTTGATTCCGCAAAGATGATCTATTTAAGTATTTATTTATGTGTATTTACAGGGCTATCTTTTTTTGTGAATGTTGTCTTGTAAGTTTATTGACACTTTATTCGTGGAATTTTGACGGGTAATTTAAAATCAGGGTAGGAGGGCGCGTGAGTCGATCTCGACAGGGCATCTTGTCATTTTTATTTTTGTGGATGGTGCTTTGGGGAGGTGCGGGTTGTTACAGTCTGACCACCGGGGTCACCGGAATGGATCCTAATCTGGTGGCCACTCTGGATGATCGTTCGCTATGTATTGCTTATGAGGGTGCGATCCGACACGGTTTTATAACCCAGTATATTGTGACTGAGATCAATCGGCGTGGTTTGCTCAGTGAGGAAGAGTGGATTTTTGTTAATAGAGGGAATTTGTATCAGGGTATGAGATTGTGTGGTGTCTATGCGGCTTGGGGAGCACCTGAAAATCAGATTGTGTTCAAGGATGCTTTTAATAGCAAACCAGATCGTTTGCAATTGATGTATAAACTATGGGCGAACGCAAGGAAAACGATTGTTATCGTAGAAGATAATTTAATCGAAAGCTGGTCGAACTACTGAAAGCAGGAGTTGGTGAATGTGTTCTGAGTGTTGTGGCAATTTTCTATTATTTTAAGGACAGTCCGCTGTGGCAATTTCAAAAGCAAAATTTTTGATCGGTCAGCCCGTTCATCACAAACGTTTTCATTACAGGGGCATTGTGGTTGGGGTGGACCTTGAGTTTGGCAGTGACGACGAATGGTATGAAATGATGGCCAAGAGTCGCCCGCCTAAAGACAAGCCCTGGTACCATGTCCGTGTTCATGATGGCAGGCGAACTTATGTTGCCGAGCGCAATCTCGAAATGGATCCAAACGCTAATAATTGATGAGCCTGTTAATCGAGTGGTTGGGAAACGGAAAGTTTTTCCCCGTTTGCATCGAATAAGTGAGAAGTCTTTAGATTCTTTTTGTGCATGAGAAACCTGAAGGTGCGTTCAAGAACACCCAGGCCGTAGATCACACTGCGCTGGAAATTGATGGACGAGGCTTCCTCAAAGTATTTTGTGGGGCAACTGATTTCACCAATTCGAAATCCAAAGAACAGTGCTTGCAAAATCATTTCGTTATCGAAAATAAAATCATCCGAATTTTCTTCCAATGGCAAAGTCTCAAGCACTTCGCGGCTGAAGGCACGGAACCCGGTATGGTATTCCGAGAGTTTGGCACCCAAAAGCAAGTTTTGGAACAGGGTCAAGCCGCGATTGGCGATGTATTTGTACAGAGGCATGCCACCGCTCAAGACCCCCCCTCCTATAATTCTTGAACCTAAAACCATGTCGTATTCGCCAGAAGCGATCATCGCACCGAGAGCCGCTGTCAAAGGCGGAGAGTATTGATAGTCGGGATGCACCATAACAACGATGTCTGCTCCCAGTTTCAATGCTTCTTTGTAACAGGTTTTCTGATTTCCACCATAGCCGCGATTCTTGGGGTGAGTGATGGTTGTGACGCCAAGCTCTCTGGAAATTTTTGAGGTGTCGTCGCTGGAGTGATCGTCCACAAGAATGATGCCGTCCAGGTATTCATGGGGTAATTCGTCATAAGTTTGTTTGAGTGTTTTCTCCGCGTTATAGGCGGGAAGGACAACGACTAGTTTTTTTCCTAAAATCATGATTCTTGCGGTATGAGGTCAAGTGGACTGACGCCTTTGATTGTGACGTCGTTTGTAATTTTATTGTTTGCGTCTGGAATATACCAGATATCCGGCAAAAATATTGGAGCCTACTGCCGTCAATGCGAGAAACCAGGAGCTGACTCCAAACAGAGAAAATCCGAGCAGGTAATATGTGAAATCGCGATTGGCTATTTCAGGTGGTTCCCCGGATTTCTTTTCGGGCACAACGGCGTCATGCGAGTCTGCCTGCGCTTTCCCTTTTATAATATTTTGGTTTAAAAGTGCAAAGGAAAGTAAATTTCCCAGAACCGCGAATGCCCCCAAGGCCTTGTAAATGCCTTGACCGGTTTCAAAATACAGTCCCATGCCCAGGCAAAAGAAAACAGAGATATGAACGATATTATCGCAAAGAATATCAAATTCGGCTCCGATTTCAGACTTCATAAACTTGAGTCGGGCGACTTCACCATCGACGCAATCGACCCATGCTGAAATTTGCAACGCGACAGCACCTGCTAATATAGCCCAAAAACTCCCCTGAAAAAATAAAAGTGCGGAACCCAGACCGATAATGAGGCTCATCAAGGTGATGTGGTTGGGTGTCAAGGCAGTGGTGACAAAATAATGCGTCAGCTTGTTGGAAATACGTCGTGTGATCACACGGTCCATAAAACTGTCATTGCTCAAGCCGCTGGCGTAGATGAGCCGCTTGCTGTGCCAAGAAAAATCAGATTCTTTTTCCAGCGGGCGGGAGTTTTGAAGAATAAATAAACGCGCTGAGGGAAATGGTGACGCATCAATTTTTTCAGGAGTTTGATCACTGGAAATGAATGGCTGTTCCCATTGCAAAATTTCTTCTTCTGTTAAGGAGATCGTTGTGTAGGTTGGCTCGTTACCTTCAATCGGCATTTCCGCGAGTGCCGTTTTTAGCACCTGGTTTGAGTGAAGAAAGGCACCGTGAAAGATTTTTACATGGTTTGTTGCTTGTAGGAATTCTTTCAGTGCAGATTTTCCTTCCAGCAATCGGGGGGTGTGTGGAAGTCGAGGGTCAGCCAATTCTTTTGATAAAAGTAAATTCTCTGCAGGTGTGCAATGTGGAATATAGATGAAAAGTTCTCTCAGATTGGATTCATTCAGCTCCAGTAAATTCCTCAATAAAAGGGATACGCCAGCGATGGGTCTCAGATACCAGTCAGTACAGCGGGTGTTCAATGGCGGTTGCTGGAGAACAAGGACCGCGGTGTTGTTTGTGCTGGACATAACAGTTACGGGAGTTCCTGCTGGGTTTTTCTCAGGGCCAGAGTTTTTAATCGGATGCGAAACAGTTCCAAAGCAAATAGCAAAGAGCCAAAACCCGCAAACCAGAGAAACCAGTCTAATTCCCCAACAATTCCAAATAAAAGAACAATGTAAACAAAATTTCGACTGGCGAGCAATTGGATGGCACTATAGATAGAGGTTCCTTTGAAAAAAGCACCTTTGCCGCCCTTTGGAAAATAGATCAGGATAAAGATACCCCCTCCCCCCAGACATAGCATCGCGAAAGGGAGCAGTGCCTGGTTCCAGCCGTCTACCTTGGCAACTCCCAGCATGATACCCGTGAAGACAAAAACATTGATGACATTGTCGCATGCGGTATCGAGTTTTTCGCCAAAATCCGATTCCATGAATTTCAAACGGGCAACGTCGCCATCGCAACAATCCCATACCGCAGTGAATGCCAGTAAAAGACTTCCGATGAGTCCGCCCCAATAGTTCCCCTGAGCAAATCCATAACTCGCCAACAGGCCGATCAGCAATCCTGCCAAGGTGATCTGGTTGGGGGTGAAAGGGGTTTTGACCAATAAAGATGAAATGCGTAATGCAAAAAAGGAATTGAACCAGATGTCCATGAGTTGACTGTAGTGGAAACGATGTTTGGCAATGAATGTCCGCTCGGCTTGCTTCAGCTCGGATCTGTTTTGGACGCTGGAAACAAAAATAGGAGCATCGGAATCGGCAGGGATAAGAGAAATATTCACAGGAGGGTTGCCTGATTGATTCCATGAGTCAAGCGCAGACAGGCACTCCAAAGGTAGCAGAAACAGAGGAAGCCTTTCATGCCTTTCCCCAGCCATCTGTACAACATGGTTGGTTTTAAAGGATTCACTCGCTTGGCTTGTTTGAAAAAAAGAGCTGATGGTTTCTTTGAGAACGATGGTATTGGCGTTGATAGCTAGGCAATGCTTGTCTTTGAGTATTTCCAGTTGAGAAAAATAATGACCCTCCTCTAACCTGATCAAATCTCCTTTGAAACGATGATCTGTAGCCAGTTCCTTGTTGAGGTGATCGCAATCTTCGAGCTTTTTTTTTGATCCAAACAATACAATATGTTCAAATCCAACCCGATTGAGGGTGAGTATCAAACGTTTGAGTAGAGGAATGCCTGCGACTTTTTTATCAAGCAAAGATAAATCGAAGGAAGGTGGAATAAATATGGCAGCAAAACAATTATTCATGGATGGATTCAGTCATTTGATCTGGCGTGTCGAAATCTTGGCGAATATACAAAAGTGGCAATGATAGAGAGCTTGTCTCTTTGAATCGATAGCGGAAATGGATAAAAAGGTGCGGCGTCCTGAACGGCTTTAATAGCGGCTACATCGAGTATTTCCTCACGAGAGGAATCCTTCACCCAAACCCCTTTTAAACTTCCGTCTTTAGAGATAATAAAACGTAAATCCACATTGCCCTGAATGCCTTTTTGAGCCGCTTCGAGAGGATAATTCCACACACGTTCGATTTGATGTTTGACACGAGCAAAATACGAGGCGTACTTGACTTCCTTGGTATTGAGAGAAATCGATTCGCCATCGTCGGCGTCCTGTGCTAACGGATCAAGTGTGTCCGAGGATGCATATTTTTCAGGATCAATCCCGTCCAGCAAAGCAGTGAGACCTTTGGATGTGGTGCTTTCAGGAATTTCCTCGGCAGGAGTGATTTCTTCAGAACTCAATAATTCACTGCCATTCAATTCTGGATCCAGTTCTTGTTTTTTTTCTTCAACTTTAGGTATTGGCTTGGTCTGCTCTTGCTTTTCTATAGCGGTAGAACTTTTTTTAGGGGCGATTCTTTTTTTACGGGAATATTTATTAATTTCCGATTGATTCTGGTCAGAGTGGGCACGTGAATCAACATTGGAAAGAAGGTTGGTTTCTTCTGGTTTTTCTGATTTTTTAGGCTCGGGAATGTTTACAACTTCTCCCGGCGATTCTTCCGCTTTAATTTCTTTATTTGGTATGTACTTGATATGGATGGGCTTGGGTTTGATTTCAACGTCTTTTTTCGGAGTGTGGATCGCCTGAAAGGAAATAACAAGCACATGCACCAAAAGGGAAAGTAAAATGAACTTTCCCGGTGCGGTTCTAGCGATGATGCTATTTGACAAATTCTTTTCTGTAAAAATTGTTTTCAGAGCGATTTTAACCTCCTTCGATTGTAACAGAAACGATAGCTCAATTTGAACCAGTAATCCAGAGTGATTCTTCAAGTGTTGAATGTTTCTTGCAGACTTATTGTACTGCAAAGAATTCGTGTGCATATGATGTTTGTGCTCTGCGGCCAAAGACAACTTTAGTCTTTTGATTTTTATGATTTTTAATATGGAATGGACTTGCTATTCTTTTTGGGTTCATGATATTTAAAGTAGGTTTCGTTGTCTATCTTGGAAGGACTTCCCCGACTGGAGAAATATGAGCGTTAAGGTTCTGTTTGTTTACCCAAATACCTACGGCATGAACATGCTTCCTCCTGCGATTGCGCTGTTTTCGGCTTTGCTGAAAGGAAGAGGGCATCAGGTGGACTTATTTGACGCAACCTATTATCAAACCGATTATGGTGTAGATTCCGACGGAACCAAGGCGACTCGTTTGAATGTTGTTCCCTTCAATCCTGATGAGAAAGGGATTCTCTTACGTACCACCGACTGGCGAGATGATATTCGCGAGAAGGTCCAGTCTTTTTCTCCCGATCTCATCGCACTGTCAACGACTGAAGACATGTGGCTTCTCGGAGTCCAGTTACTTGAAGAAATACAAGATCATATCAAGCGTCATAAAATACCTGTCATAGCAGGCGGTGTCTTCCCTACTTTTGCGCCGGAAATTGTTATCAAACAAGATTTGATTGACATGGTTTGTGTGGGCGAAGGGGAAAATGCGCTTCTTGATCTCTGCGATCGTATTGATAAAGGCAATTCCTGGGATGACGTGACGAATTTGTGGGTGAAGCAAAGGGATGGTTCGGTTCTCAAAAATTCCATTTCAAATCCCTTTGACATCAACGATACGCCTATCATTGATATTGACCTTTTTGAAGAGCAAAGGCTTTTTAGGCCTATGGCGGGCAAGTGGTACAAGATGATGCCCATTGAAACGATCCGAGGATGCCCCTATAAATGTGCCTTTTGCAATTCTCCCGATCAGTTGACTCTTTATGACGATGCAACGGAAACAACTTTTTTCCGGAAAAAAAGTATTGAGCTGGTATACCGCGAGCTCAAGCATTTTAAAGAGAATTATGGCATTGAATACAATTATTTCTGGGCAGATACATTTCTTTCCTGGAACAACCGCGAGTTCGACGAATTTTGTGACATGTATTCAGATATTGGTCTTCCATTCTGGATGCAAACACGCCCGGAAACTCTGACAGATTATAAAGTCAAGCGTCTTGCTGAGGTTGGACTCCATCGAATTTCCTTTGGCATTGAGCATGGCAATGAAAACTTCCGGAAAAAGTTTCTGAAACGCGACTGGAAGAACGATGCGATTATAAAAGCATTGAAAATTCCAGTTCGGCACAATGTTTCCTTCAGCTTGAACAACATCACTGGTTTTCCCACGGAAACCCGCGAATTGGCTATGGATACGGTCGAGTTGAACCGTCATATCGATTCCAACAATCAAAACTTATATTCCTTTGTACCGTTTCATGGCACTCAGCTTAGGAAATTGTGTGAGGAAATGGGGTTGGTATCTCCCGAGACGATCACAAAGGCACTCACCGATAAGCCCATGCTTGTCCAGAAACAGTATCCGCCCGAACAGATTGAAGGCTTGCAGAAATGTTTCGTGCTTTACGTGAAAATGCCCAAAAGCCGATGGAAGGATATTGAACGGGCAGAAGCAAATACGACGGAAGGTAACCGGATTTTTGAAGAATTGAAACAGGAATATCTGGAAAAATACGCCGTCAATTCTACGGGAACGGATTCTAACTCTGCTGATTTGGAATACGGTGTGGAAGCTGTGAAACCCTCAATTTGACCTGCAGATTTAAGTCGGGTCAATGCATTTGTAGAAAATCTCGAACGCCTTGTTCATCGACCGGCTGGAAGTAATTTTTCCTCACTTCATCCGCCAGTTCAAATTCCCGTCTCAGATCATTTGGGTCTTTATTTTTGTAAAAAACCACCGATTTGGCCAACTCTTCAGATGTGTAGCAAATTCGCCATAAGAGAGGGTCGACATCCTCCGGTATGGCGTGGTGAGTCAACCCACTGGTACTTCCAATGATAATTACAGGAACTTGCCAGGCGATGGCCTCCATGAGGACTCCCGAGCCAGCACTGATCAATACCCGGCTATCTCCCAGCCATTGTTCCAACTTCCCTTCCACAAATTGAAAATTTGAGGGAAGTGAGAAGGGAATGCTTTTAAGAATATCTTGCTGGGAGCAGGTGGGATGCATTTTTAATAAAAAATGCATATTTTCATCATTGAGTATTTTGTACATCTCATGAATGCGTTGTAGGATCTCAACGGCCTTGTCAATGAGTATCGGGAATGCAACCAAGATGAAAAATTTTTCACTGATAGATTTTTTTTCCGAACGATTCCAAATATAGCGGTATCGAAATGCGGGTGCTGTTCCCACCTTTAAATCGGGAGCATGTTCTTTGACTTGCGTGACAATCCCCTCACCCATGACCTGTATTTTTTCTGGAAGTAATTTTAATTTTTCTTCAAGTGCCGTCGGAAAGACGCAGTGATGATGTCTGGGCAACAAGAAGCCAATATAGCCAATCGTTTCGATTTCAGGATAGTATTTTCTAAAACCCGCATTCCAGCCCTTGTCCACAATTTGATTTTCAAACCAGTTGACCGCCATTTTCAGAACAATTCCTTTCTCCTTCAGGCGATGACTGAACCGATAGTTCAGCAGGGCGGTCATCGCGGGGCCTACTTCCTCCAGAGAACGAATTTCTTCAACGACCAGAGGTTTGATGTTTACTCCTGAAAATTGAACGGACGGGATTCTCAAAAATCGTGAACGCAAAACATAGCCCCAAGCATAAAAATAATCTTCCCATTTTAGAAAATCCTCTTTCAGTAAATAATTTTTATTACTGTTTCTAAGGGCCTTGTAGGTGTCTTTCAAACGGGAAGATGAAATTTTATAAAGTGTGGGGACAAAAAAAATCTTCTGCTTTTCCTTCTCACTGAGAAAATCGAGGAGACCGGGATAATAAACTTCGGTGTCGATAGAATAGTCTTGTACAAACAGATCGATCAGAATCGCATCGGGGGGGATGAATTTTTTTTCGTAGTCGGTGTCTCTTGCCTGCCAATGGGAATAAAAAATTTTCAGTGGTGTCAGGAAAGTTTTTTTCAGCCAGAGTGTGGACTTTTTTAATAAAGAAATGTCAGGTATCTGAATCTCTGGAAGTGTTTCTTTGCCGGAAAAAATGGGTGCGAGAATTTTTTTGACCGCTGAGGAATCGACAAGGATTGAATCAATTTTTATTTTCTCGGCGAGTAGCTCCTGAACAAGACGAATACAGCAACAATGATGAAAAAAAGGGCTGGCATAGCCGTTACGACTGGGGGGGCCGGAAACCCACCAATCGAGATTGGCTTCGTTACCTTTTGAAAGTCCCTCTATCAAATCGTGAAAAGGAGTGCGGATTTCCTCTGCAATCCGACCCATCCGTTGAGACAATTCCATTCCCAGTTTGCCGTCGAATCGTAAGTCAAGAATCATTGAGGAGTATTTTTTTGAGTGTGACAAACCCGCAGTGATCAGGTTTTTTAAAAATCAACGGGTTGAAGGACTTCTATAAGAGCTTGCATTTTTTCAACGGGACCGATCGAAATTCTGAGATAAGTTTCAAAGCCTTCTATTGCAAGTCCGCCGCGAACCAAAATCCCTGCTTTTGAAAGTAGGTTGATAACGGTTTGTTTATTGTCCTTGAAATCAATGTAAACGAAGTTGGCGTGTGTGTCTTGAAAATTCAGCCCCTTTGATTTGGCAAACTCAAGAAGAGACTTTTTCCCCTGTTCTGTATCGGAGAGGTAGTTTTCAGAAATTTCAGGCTGGTCCAATAATTTCATCGCGGCCAGGATACAGAGGGAATTGACTTCATACATCGGGCGAAACTTGTACAGCAGTTGAGCGACCTCAGGTTGTGCGACAAGATAACCGATGCGGAGGCCCGCCAGACCGTAAGCTTTTGAGAACGTCCTGCTGACAATCAGGTTATCGTGCTCGTTCAGTAAAGAGATAGCCGTTTGTTTGCAGAATCCGTAGTAGGCCTCATCGACCAATACGGGAACCTGAAAGCTGGCGGCTTTGACAATAATAGCTGTGAGATCTGTTTCAGAAATCAGGGTTCCTGTTGGGCTGTTGGGATTTGCGATGACAACCAATTCTGTTTTTGGCCCAATGCTATTTAGAAGGCCGGGGATATCGAGTTGTAATTGAGTGTCATAACCGATGGCCTTTTTTTGCGCGCCGTGTAATTCACAATAAATATCTACCATCGCAAAAGTGGGATCAAGAACGATGACCTCTCCGCCCGGATTTACAAACAAATCGAAGCAGTGTCGAATCGCCGCATCGGAGCCAGCGGTGATCATGAGTTGGTCCACGTTCAGCTGGTGCAGTTGCGCCAATTTCTCATACAGAGCCTCGGGCTCAGGATACGCCGTCAGATGGTCTGAACGGATGTCTGCGATAAAGGCATCGAAAAATTCTTTCGGGAAATCTGTGATGCGCTCGTTCTTGTCCAGTCTTATCAAACCATGACGGGTTTTTGATTCGCCGCGTAAACGATGGACGCTTTTGACCCATGCTTTATGTTTTATCATTTTTAAATTCCTAGATCACCGTGCATGCGGTGCAGGGTTTTCTGCTTTCGCGTTTGTTGTTGAGATGATCGGCTCTCAGTTCTTCGTAGTCGGCAGAACGCCACAACTCGGTCAAATCAAGGTCCTTTAGAAAACCTTTTGACAGAGTCGATTTGTAATCAACATCGCAGGGGTTCGCTTGACCGTCCCACCAGACGAACATTCGACGCCATAAATCCGAACAGGGTTTGCTGATTCCGTTTGCGGGCTGGCTGTAAACATTTTCCCAGGGATTGTATTGTACGAACGCGACCTGGTCGACAAGATCGCCCCAGACTTTCTGCATGGAATTGATGTCCTGCTCGTCCGAAAATTTAACGCCTGAAACACGGGTGATGACGGGAAGGTTGGAATACTGGATCTGTCGAATTTTTTGGAATCGCTCGATGTTGCTGAGAACAGTAGCGAGATTGCCGTTAACGCGCAGTTTACTGTACAGAGGCTCCGTTGCAGCATCCGCAGAAAATACCACTGTTTTTACGCCACCGGAAAGTATGGCGTGACATTTTTCTTCATCCAGCAAAGATGCATTGGTGTTGATTTTCAGATTGAGAAATTTTCCGCGTGTGTATTCCAGCATGGGAACGATGTCTTTGCAGATCAACGGTTCTCCTCTGGAAGCCAGTGAAATGAACTCAATGTTCCCCACGGCCTGATCGATGATTTGTTTGAACAGGTCCAGTGACATTTGACCCATGAATCCATGCGATTTGTCGGAAAAGGTAGGGTCCGTTTCAAAGCAGAATACGCACCGAAAATTACAAATCGAGGTGGGTTCGATTTGAAGATAGGGTGGATACGCGTCAAGAATTCTATTTTGAGGATAGATTTCATAGCGGTAGCGATGCACCAGATAACGCGGTAAATCGGCATCGGATACGGTTGCGATTTCTTCCACTACATTTGGACTGAGTGAAAAACACGGTCGATTGTTTTCCGGCGTTGGAGAAAGCAGGTCTTTGCAGAGCTGATCAAAAATGGGTCGATGCGGCTCCGACAAATTTTTGAGGCAATCTTCCTTGTCGGACAGCTCGGCAATACGCTTCATGGATACAGCGAGCAGATCATTGTTCTGGTGCCGGATCTCGACAAAGCTGTTGTGTTTTTCGTAGATGGGGCGATTTTTCTCGGTCACTTTTTGTCTGTCCTCTACGCTTCTTCAAATCCGTGTTTGCGAAGCCAGAATTCAACCATAGGCACCTGCCATTCGTAGTCAACGTCGCATCCGCCCCAGTTTGGAATAGGGGCGATGTTCTGTCCCATCCATTTTTGCGGTAAAAGTCCCTCTGCCATTTTCTCCAGACATTTTGGGCGGACGACAGAAACCCCCATATCGGCAAAATGGACATCTCCCTGAGAATCGCGGTCACAATTCAGAGAACGAGGATCTCCAAATGTTTCGAAAGGAACCATGGGGCGCAGACACCCGTCGGGCCCCAGTTTGCGTGCGCGAAGCGGACTCCACATATTGTAAACCGAAGTGGTGACTGCGGAGTCAAAGGTTTCATCATTGCGAAGAATTTCGATTCCCTTGTCAATCAGTACGCTATTCAAAGTTGCGGCGTTGGCAAATAATAAGACGATCAGTTCGACGCGTTTGCCTTCTTCAGCAAGCAGTCGTTTGATCTCATAATACCCGTGGGCAAAGACATCTTCTCCCAATGCTTGTTTGGTTGCCAGTTCGGGTGGACGTTCGATCAACTCAGCACCGTGCTCTTTGGCAAGGGTCATGATTTCAGGGCAATCGGTTGAAACAAAAACCCGTTTAACATGAGAAGATTCCTTTGCCGCTAACAGCGGATAGCTGACGAGGGGACGCCCTAAAACGGGATAAACATTTTTTCCGGGAAACGCAACACTGCCTTTACGTCCAATCACAAGCGCACAAACAATAGATTCACTCACTGATACATTCCTTAAAAAAAATCAAAAATTTAAATCATCGAAAGAACATCCCTGCAACCGTTTTTGCAGATCTTGATTGAAAGGGGTACGGCGCAGTAAAAAGGACACGTTATTTTTCTCGGCGGCATGGAAGTCGGTTGAAGAATCTCCCACCACCAAAGCCTGTTCGGCGGGACAACCAAGGCGGTTCAATACCTCGCTGACGACTTCGGTTTTAGGCTTCGGTGCGCCGTAAATTTCTCTAAAATAATGGGCGATTCCCAACGCATTCAATATGCTTTCAATTTCTTCCTGAGGGGTCGCGGTGATCAAAATAAAATGTTGGTCGGTGTGGTTTATCTGCAAATATTCGCGTACCCCGGGGACCCATGGAGAATCAACCACGGCTTGCTGAACTAAATTTGAAAATTGCTCACAAAGATCCTGAATCCGTTCTGGGGAGCTTGTCGTACCTGTCCAGCTCAAGTATAGCGGAATTTTCTCATAACGGGAAACACCCCCATGAAGACTGTGGTGATGGCGTACCTTTTTGATCACATCCATGCCGTAGGAAGAGAACAGCTTCTCATATCCCTCTGACTTTACAGTGACAGAATCTTTGATCACACCGTCAAAGTCCCAGAAGATCACTTGCCGGGATTTTAATAGAGCGCAAGCCTCTTGTTTTAAATCAGTCATGGCAGTCACTGTGCTTGCGTGCGATGCCCTGTTTGATTATGTATTTTCTGGTTATGAGTCTTCATTGTCGATGGGATTTCCCTGAGAATTCGATTGTTCAATGCGTACTTCGTCGATCAATTGCAACAGGCCTTGCCCCAGATCCACATGAAGTGGTGGCACGTATTTTCGGCCCAGACGGGGTTGATACGCATAAGGTGTGCGAACGTAGTGTCCGATCAATTCTTTTTCTATAAATTCAACTTTATCAGGGATGCCCAGAATTTCGGCCAGCATCTTTAACAAATCGCTCACGCGCATGGGTTCCTGACCCGTGAGGACGACACTCTGATTGCGAAAGTCATTTCCCAATGCGACGACGCTGGCTTTGGCGGCATCTTCAACGTGAATGTATTCGCGTAAGGAGTCCGAGCTTCCTTCATAGCTTACTTTGCCGGTTTCCATCGCTCTGCGAACAATGCGGAGGAGACCATTGCCATCGTCCGCTCTGGGGCCATAAAGAGAACCGTAGCGCAGGATGGTGTAGTCAAGATTGAAAACGCGTTGGTATTCTTCAACATAGTGCTCACCGGCCTGTTTACTGCATCGGTAAAATCCGCCTTCGCGGCTGTACACGTAAACGGTGCTGGCATAAACGTAACGTTTCACATTGTGTTTCTTGCAGGCTTCCAGTGCATGAACGTTACCGAGTACATTGATTTTTACGGTTTCTATCGGCTTGTCAAGAGCTTGATTGAGGTCTGCGAGAGCCGCAAAGTTATACACTGCCTGAGAACCGGAAATCGCTTGATCGAGTCGATCCAGGTCGAGCAGGTCGCCGATGATCATTTCTTGTCCGGGTTGTTTCCAGGGAGAGTCCACCCAGTCATAGATGCGCACCTGAAATCCGGCCGCGCTCAAATGATCGGCGACGTGGGAACCGATGAAACCGCTTCCCCCAATCACCGTTACAATGCCCTTTTTATTTCCAGTCATAGATTTTGGCTTTGAATGCGATATTCTTCTTGAGGAACTTCACTCTCTAGTGTTTTCCCTGTTAAAAAGCGTACAGCCTCTTCAGTGGCTTTGATTTCCATTTCGGTACGACAGTCAATGGACATGGAGCCCATGTGGGCCGTCAGCAAACATCGTTCAATTTGAGCGAGCTTGCCATTGTAAGGTTCATTTTCAAACACATCCATAGCCGCGCCACTGAGGTGTCCTTCAGCCATGACATCGTGGAGATCGTCCTCGTTGATGATGCCCCCGCGTGATGTGTTGATCAGCATCGCGTCTTTTTTCATTGCCAGTAATTGCTCGCGCCGGATCATGTCCTGGGTCAATTGTGTCAAGGGAAGGTGCAGGCTGATGAGGTCTGCCTCTGAATATATTTTTTCCTTGGAGACCCAGGCAAGTTTGAATTCCTTATCCAGTTTGTGATTGGGCTGGATGTCGTTGGCCAGGATTTTGAGCATACCAAAGCCTTTCATGCAACGCAATACACGGGTTCCAATCCTCCCCATTCCTATGATACCAATGACCACTTCGGACAGTCTTCGCCCGTAAATGCGATGCCATTTCCCCTGATGCATTTGCGTGTTGGAAACATGTGTCGAGCGCAGGAGGGTCAACATCATTCCCAGCGTGAGTTCGGCTACCGCCGGGCTTGGGCTGTCGGGTGTGTAAGAAACTTTGATTCCCCGTCGTTGCGCTGAAAGCAGGTCGACACTGTCCAGACCGATGCCTACTCTTGAGATCAGTTTGAGTTTGTTGGCATGTGCCAGAACCTTTTCGGTGATCGGTTCCGTTCCTGCAATCAAAACATCGAATTCAGGAATCATATTGGCCAACTGATCTTCCGTGAGCTTTTTGTTATGCGGATTGATCAGATACTCGATATTGGCTTTTTCGAGCAATTCCAAAGGCCGAGGATTTTTATCTCCAAAAGGGACCGTGGTGATGAGTGCTTTTGCCATTTTGTATTACCAGCGAGACTCTAAAAAGTCTTGAAAATTTCTGCTATTTTTAAAATCATTTCTAATTTGACTGCTCGCATCTCTGTCCAATAGCCAGGTACCTCCCAAGGTCAGACGAACGGGCAGGGAGGAAAAATCGGTTTTAGATTCAAAAGCTGTGTCCAGAGTTTTGCCTTTTGCAATTCCCGTGGCCAAAACAAAAATATACCGGGCGCGAGTGATGACATCGGGAGTTACGGTCAAACGTTGACAGGGTGCTTTGGGTCCTGTGATGGATTCTACCCCCCTTCGTTCTGAAAGCAGGACCGGGTCGTGAGGGAAAAGCGATGCGATGTGGCCGTCCTCTCCCATGCCCAGAAGCAGGACATCAATGGTTTCTGGAAGCATTTGAGCGTAGGCTTTTGCCGCCGCCGCCCGGTCTGGGTTTTCAGCTTCCATACGAACGATGGAAGTCACTCCGGGCAAAGTCCTCATCACCAACGCATAATTGCTTTCGGGATGATCGGGTGCCACGCAACGCTCATCACCCAAGTAGAAGTGTATTTTATCCAGTGGCAACGCAGAAGTGCGGGACCAATACAGATACAAACGTTCTGCGACGGTTCCACCTGTGAGCATGAGATTACAAGTGCCCTGTCTGGAGATAACAAGTTCTACAGCTTTTCCGACTGCTTCCGCCGCCATCTCTGGCCAACTGTCCCAATCGTCACTGGTCAAAATACATGGTTCCAAAATCGTTCACCTGTTGCAAAATTATAAAACTTCAGATTCTCACTGAAATGCTCAAACTTTGCGTTGCAACTCCAGTAATTTACGCGAAATTTCATCTCTCCGCAAAAGAACTTTAACCGCAGGTGACAGATCAAATTCATTGACGGTGGAGTCAATCGCTTGGAGGGGTTCGGTCCCATCCATGAGCAGACCGTCCATGAACGCTTCAATCTTCTCTTTACGTTCTGAATGCGTCTTATGTGGATAGTCGGCTTTCGACATCAAAGCAAAATCGATATTTGGCCAGTACTGATTGATGAAGTCGTCAAAGTCCACAGGGACTCCCTTGCTCAGAGTAATGTCTCTGGCTTTCTCCGGGGCCTCTTTGAGAAGTTTGTTGTAAAGGGAAACGATCGATTCAACACAATCGTATATGATCATCGAATGAATCTCATTCATGGTCTCGTACGATCCGAAAGAATCCATCGACTTGACCAGAAGGACCAGCGCAAAGTGAGTCGATTCTTTGTCGAGAAAATTTGCGGTCCAGGGAAATCGCGAATGATACCAGGCATCGATATCGCTGGGATATTCCTGACGGGAAGAATCCGCGGGAGGCTGAAAATCGTTTTCGACATAATCCAGAATATCGTCCAATTCTTTATACGATAGATCAAGCCCGGCTCGAACGATTGTGTAGGGAAACAACTGTCGATAATAGGTCTCGCGTTCCCTTTGTTCGGTCGGGATATTTTCATAGATAATCGACTCAGGACGCTGGTCGATGGCTTTTGCAAAAATTAACATAACAAAACCTTTGATGTGAAGGGACTGATAAAATTCAGATCGACCATTCTACCTTCTTGATAGCATTTTTAGGGATTTTTCAACAGGCGGCCTAATAATTTCCAGAGGCAGATATTAAATCAAAAAAAACATTTTTGTTTGCATGGTTTGCAAAACGATTCAGTTAGGACTATATTAAAGTATAGCTTATCATTTACCGTAACTAATGTTATGAAGAGTTTTTTCAAAAAACACAGGGCGATTTTTCTCTCGGCAATAGTGGTTTGTCTGCTATTTGTCGCGAGTCCTGCTTCGGGTGCGGTCCATGACGGCATGCAGGATTGTGCCATCAGCACCACCTGTATGCATTGTGCCGTTCCCAATTCTGCCACATCATTGGTGTTTTCGGTGTTTCTTAAAACCGACCATTTCAGTCCATTTGCGTTTGCTATTTATATCCCCCCCACATTGCAACCGCTCACACCCCCTCCCAAAGCGTAGTCTGTAGCCCATCCGTATTTGTATTTTTGTTTGCTTGAGTTTCGGTCTCTTAGACCGTGATAACGCGTGCACTTTGTTTGTTTCTCCGTTCGTACTGAATGTTGATGGAACAGGCTTTGTGTATTTGCGAGCGAATTTTACCCTTTCATAAAAAATATGGAGACAGTCATGCGTCATTGGACTGGATGGATTGCCGTTTTTTGTCTACTGGGGGTGGTCGTGTTCCCCGGTCGGCTTTTTGCAGAATCTTTTGAAGAGGTTCTGAAAAATTTTATTGATACCGCCGTGCAAAATCACCCCCTGCTCGGAGAAGCCGATCAACATATAAATGCGTTGAATGAGATTCCGGCACAAGTGTCTTCTTTGGAGGACCCGGTTCTGGAATTCGGTTTGTACAATTTGCCGACAAATTCATTTGCGTTCGATCAGGAAGCGATGACGCAGAAAAAAGTGGTCGTTTCGCAGATGTTTCCATTTCCCGGAAAGTTGGGACTGAAAGAGTTGTCCGCCGAGAAAGATGTGGAGATGGCTCGTCAACATCGGGACGAACTACGCTTGCTGATTGAGCGTGACGTCAAATTGTCATTTTATGAATTGTGTTTTCTTAAAGCGGCCCAGGAAACAACCCTCGAAAACAAAAAACTGCTTCAACAATTTGTTGAAATGGCGCAAACGAAATATTCGGTTGGCAAGGGACTGCAACAGGATGTGATCAAGGCGCAGGTAGAGCTTTCCAAGATCATGGATGAGTTGCTTCGTCTGGGACAATTGGAGGCAACCGAAAAGGGCAAGCTGAACTCGCTGATGAATCGTCTTCCGCAAGATCCCTTGCATATCCCGCATGGAATTCAGAAAACACAATTCAACTTTGATATCGAACAACTTCAGGAATTATCAGTAGATAATCGACCTTTGTTGAAAGAGGCACAGGCCCTGATAGCTCGTTCAATGGCGGGCAATGCTTTAGCGCAGAAAGAATATTATCCCGATCTCAATGTGGGTGTGAGCTATGGGCAACGGGAAGATTCATTGCAAACACGACACCCTGATCTGGTTTCGGCATTTTTCAAGGTCCGCATACCACTGTGGCAAAGTAGCAAACAGAGTAAAAAAGTTTCGGAAACTTCTTACCGGATTGAGTATGCAAGGGAAACGTACCGAAAATTAAAAAACAAAATTTTCATGGAAATCAAAGAAGCGACAGACCAGGAAAATAAAGGAGCCCGGCTTTTAGAGTTGATTGGTGAAGGAATCATCCCCCAGGCACGTCATTCACTGGAATCGGCCATGGCCGGTTACAGCGTAGATAAAGTTGATTTTTTGACCCTGCTGGATAACGAAGCAACGTTGTTCAAATGGCAGATCAAATATCATCGAGAGCTGACTAATTATGAAAAAAATATCGCGACATTGGAGTACACCGTTGGCAAATCTATTTTCTAAAATTCAAAGTTTTCTAAAAAAAATCTGCGAATCAGAAAATATTTCTATCGTTGCGGATAAGAATGAGGAACATGTGACTTCCGATAAGGAAGAGTCTGCTTCGTCGTCCGTTACCCTGCCGACTGCGCCTGTCGCCGCAAATCTGCTACCAGACGACGTGAAAAAGTGGGAGATCATATTTCCAGTGGAGCCCGAGGAGAAAATGCTTGAGGAACGCAGAAGCTCTTTTGCAATGGTGGTGATTCTTCTTGTCTGCATGGCTGGAGCTTTTTCTTATGGTTATCTGAGTAGCCCTGAAAATATAGCGGAAACGCGCAATACACTCATGCAGATTTGGATGGATGGCAACGAGTTGGCTCAACCTTATATCAGGCAGATCAAAGACGAAGTAGAGACTCTGAAGAAATCTGAAATACTGCCTCGTAAATCTGCCGGTATGGAAGGGATGGTTTCTTCTTCCACAAAAGGATCGAGTGACAAAAAAGTAAAATATTGGAAGGCTCCCATGACCCCCGGTTTCAAGTCAGACAAGCCAGGAAAATCTCCTATGGGAATGGACCTGATTCCTGTTTATGACGACAAACCTCAGGGTTCCTCAACTCCGATCGTGAAGACAAACCGAGGTTTTCGGCAATCATCGGGTGTTAAAACTGATGTTGTGCAAAAGAGAAAGCTTTCTCGGACTATTCGCGCCGTCGGGGCGTTGACTTACGATGAACGAATGCTCATGCACATCCATACGAAATATGAAGGATGGATAGAAAAATTATATGTTGATTTTACCGGTCAAGAGGTCGCGAAAAATGAGGTGTTGGCCGAAATTTACAGTCCCGATCTGGTGGCTACACAGGAAGAGCTTTTGTTGGCACTCAAATACAATCAGACTTTGAAGAATAGTTCCATTCCAGAGATTGCTAAAGGAACGCAAGGGCTATTGGATTCGGCGAAAAAAAAATTGGAATTGCTTGATGTTCACCCTCACCAGATCGAAGCCTTGCTACGTGATAAAAAAATCATGAAGACCATGCACATCCATTCACCGGGACGTGGATTCGTCGTAAAAAGGAATGTGAACCATGGCTCGTTTATCAAACCTGGAATGAATCTATACACCTTGGCCGACCTTACCAATATATGGGTGCTGGCCGATATTTATGAATACGAATTGCCCTGGATTCGCTTGGGGCAAACAGTTTCTATGACGCTTTCTTATTTTCCCGGACGGTCATTTGAAGGGAAAGTGACTTTCATAAATCCGGTGGTTGACCCTAAAACACGCACCATACAGGTGCGGATGGAATTTGATAATCCCGACTGGGAGTTGAAGCCGGATATGTATGCCAATGTGATGATTAAATCCCCTATAGAAATAGAAGCCCTTGCGGTTCCAGAGGAGGCCGTCATTCGTTCTGGTTTGGAGAATCGGGTCGTGGTTCAAAATGCAAAGGGACAATTTTCATCCGAAAAGGTGACGCTGGGGGCTCAGGCGGAGGGATATATCCAGGTTATTGATGGACTGAAGGAAGGGGATAAGGTGGTGACCTCGTCCAACTTTCTCATTGATTCGGAAAGTAATTTAAAAGAAGCGTTGGGAAAAATTGAAGATACCTCGAAATAAACTGCTGGGCGTTGAGCCCATGCAAAGGTTTTAACAATTATGATTGCGAAAGTCATTGGATTTTCTTTGAAGAATAGATTCCTGATTCTATTATCGGCCGCTCTGATTGTGGCATCAGGAATCTACGCTCTGAAAAAAACGCCGCTCGATGCCATTCCCGATCTCAGCGATGTGCAGGTGATTGTTTTTGCCAACTATCCAGGGCAGGCACCGCAAATAGTCGAAGACCAGGTGACTTACCCTTTAACGACGGCGATGCTTTCGGTTCCACGTGCTAAAACAGTGCGAGGCTATTCCTTTTTTGGGTTGTCTTTTGTTTATGTGATTTTCGAAGACGGGACCGATTTGTATTGGGCGAGAAGTCGAGTGCTGGAATTGCTTAATTTTGTTTCCGGGCGTTTGCCCAAAGAAGTACAACCCACACTGGGACCCGATGCTACCGGAGTAGGCTGGGTGTATGAATATGCGCTGACCGACAAAACAGGACGTTTGGATTTGGCCGAGCTCCGATCCTTGCAAGACTGGTTTTTAAAATACGAATTGCAAACTGTTCCGGGAGTGTCCGAGGTCGCCAGTGTTGGCGGCTATGTGAAACAATATCAAATCGAAGTCGACCCCAATAAACTTTTTGCTTACGGGATTCCACTCGAAAAAATCGTCCACGCTGTAAAAAGAAGCAACCGCGACGTGGGTGGGCGTGTTCTGGAAATGGCAGAAACCGAATTTATGGTAAGGGGCAGGGGTTATGTGGAATCCATTGAGGATATTGAATCCATTCCTCTGGGTGTCAATGCCAAAGGGACGCCCCTGTTGCTTAAAGACGTGGCTTATGTTCATTTAGGGCCGGAGATGCGACGGGGCCTGGTTGACCTGAATGGTGAGGGCGAGGTTGTTGGAGGTGTTGCGCTCATGAGGTTTGGGGAAAATGCGTTGGATGTGATCAATGGTGTCAAACAAAAACTGAAGGAATTGCAATCAGGGCTTCCCGAAGGGGTCGAAATTGTTCCTGTTTACGACCGCTCTGGACTCATCCTGCGAGCCGTTGAAAATCTGAAAGAAAAGCTGATCGAAGAATTCATCGTTGTAGGCTTGGTGTGCGCGGTGTTTTTGTTTCATATCCGTTCCTCTCTGGTTGCCATGAGCGTGATCCCCGTCGGAATATTGATGGCATTTCTGGTCATGCACTTTCAGGGATTGAACGCGAACATCATGTCACTTGGCGGTATCGCCATCGCCATCGGCGCGATGATCGATGGTGCGATTGTGATGATTGAGAATGTTCACAAACACATGGAACGTGAACAAGGGAAAAAAAATCATTGGCAAATCGTGTATGAAGCCTGTTCGGAAGTCGGCCCGGCCCTGTTCTTTAGTCTGTTGATCATCACCGTGTCCTTCCTTCCAATTTTTACTCTGGAAGCGCAAGAGGGGAGGTTGTTTGCTCCGCTGGCTTTTACAAAAACCTATGCCATGGCCAGCGCGGCTTTTTTATCAATCACATTGACCCCTGTTTTGATCGCCTTGTTCGTGCGCGGTAAAATTCTTCCTGAAAAAAGAAACCCGATCAACCTTCTGTTGACGTTTCTGTACAAACCGATTCTTTATCTGGCTTTGAGAATGAAGACATTGATTATTCTATCGGCATTTGTGCTCCTGTTCATTGCCTGGACGCTTCTGACGCGCATGGGGTCCGAGTTCATGCCGCCTTTGGACGAGGGTGATCTTTTGTATATGCCAACCACCTTGCCCGGAATATCCATCACAGAAGCGCGGGACCTGCTTCAGAGAACAGATCGCATCATCAAGCAGATTCCAGAAGTCAAAAGAGTCTTTGGAAAAGCAGGTCGGGCTGAAACAGCCACCGACTCTGCTCCTTTGAGTATGTTTGAAACCATCATTTTATTGCATCCGAAAGAACAGTGGCGACCGGGGCTGAGTGTAGAGGATTTGAAACGTGAACTGGATGCAGCGATCAATATTCCCGGGGTGACAAATGCCTGGACCATGCCCATAAAAACTCGGCTGGATATGTTGTCCACAGGAATAAAAACCCCTGTCGGAATTAAAATTGCGGGTAATGACTTGGATGCGTTGCAGGCATTGGGAAAAAAAATAGAGGGCATTGTACGGGATATTCCGGGAACCTCCAGTGTCTATGCCGAACGCGTGGCGGGGGGGAACTATCTTGACTTCAATATCAACCGACTGGAAGCGGCTCGCTTCGGCCTCACTGTAGGCGACATTCAAGACGTGATCGAGACAGCGATCGGCGGCAAAAATATTTCCACGACGGTTGAGGGACTCGAACGTTACCCCATCAATCTTCGTTACAGTCGCGAGTTCAGGAATAACCTTCCCGTCTTGCGAAGAACGCTGATCCCAGCTCCCGGCGGCGAGCAAATTCCCATGGCACAGGTTGCTTCTATAGAAATAAAAAAAGGTCCACCTGCAATCAAAAGCGAAAATGCGCGTTTGAATGCCTGGATTTATATTGATATTCGGGACATTGATGTTGGAACCTATGTCGAAAATGCAAAACAAATTGTTGAGAGAGAAGTCTCGCTCCCGTCAGGAGTCAGCCTGACCTGGAGCGGACAGTATGAGTATATGCAGAGGGCAAAAGAGCGACTCAAAATAGCCGCACCCTTGACCTTATTTGTGATTTTTCTGCTTCTTTATTTAAACTTCAAAAAAATATCCGAGAGCCTGCTCATTTTACTTTCGCTTCCGCTCTCCACCGTTGGTGGTGTCGGCCTGGTCTATTGTCTGGGTTATGATCTCAGTGTTGCTGTTGCGGTGGGTTTCATTGCACTTTCGGGAGTGGCCGCAGAAATAGGGGTTCTGGTTTTGGTTTATATCGATCAGGCGTATCAAAGAAATTTGCAGGAAGGAAGCATAAGGAATGTTGCCGATTTGCGCAGAACGGTGATCGAAGGTGCCGTGGGCCGTGTGCGACCGATCATGATGACCATGACGGCGATCACTCTAGGCTTGGCCCCCATCATGTGGGGCGAAGGTACCGGTTCACAAGTGATGCAACGCATTGCCGCTCCAATGATCGGCGGCATGATTTCCGCGACCTTGCTGGGTTTGATCGTTCTCCCTGCCGCTTATGCCATTGTTCTCAAACATCGAATGAAAAAAATATGGCGAAGGCAAAAGTTGGAAGACGAGCGCGCACAACAACTCAAGCTGAAAGGTTTTTTAGCTTGATATCGCCGGTTTGATTAAATCTTGTTGTTGTTAATTTGATTGGAAGTTTCTACTTTTTGAGCTTTTTGAACAGAAGGGCATGGCCTGCTCCCATAGGAACAAAAAACACAGCAATCCCCCTGCTTGGGACGCAGGACTCTTCCACAGTTCGTGCAATCGTAAAAAAACTGACAGGTCTCGATTGGTAAGATTTCTGTTTTTGCATGATTGCAAAAAGGACAGGTGATAGTGGATTGCAGACTGATGGGAATCATGGAAGGTGACATGTGTATTTTAGGGAAGAGGTTTTGTGAGTGAGGCATTGTACCAATTTTTAGTTCCATTCACGATACGCACCACGGAGAGCATGACGGGAACCTCGACCAGCACACCCACCACCGTTGCCAACGCCGCCCCCGATTCAAAACCAAAAAGACTGATGGCGGTTGCGACTGCGAGTTCAAAAAAATTACTGGCTCCGATCAGCGCAGAAGGTCCGGCGACACTATGAGAAACCCCCAAAGACTTGTTCAACAAATAAGCCAATCCAGAGTTGAAATAGACTTGAATGATAATGGGAATGGCAAGTAGAACGATGATCATCGGCTGAGCGATGATTTGTTCTCCCTGAAAACCAAACAGTAAAACCAGAGTAACGAGGAGGGCTGAAAGTGAAAACGGATGCAAGGTTTGTAAAAGCTTTTCCAACTGCGCTTCGCCCTTTTTTTTCACCAGCCAATTTCGCCAGAATTGAGCGACGACAACCGGCAAAAGAATATAAAGGGCCACGGAGAGGAACAGGGTTTCCCAAGGCACGGTGATGGATGAAAAGCCCAGCAATAAACCGACCAAGGGCGCAAAAGCAAAAATCATTATCAAGTCATTCAAGGCAACCTGACTGAGGGTGAAATTGGGATCTCCTTTGCAAAGATTGCTCCAGACAAAAACCATTGCTGTGCAGGGAGCCGCCGCCAACAGGATGAGTCCTGCGATGTAGGCATCGATTTGTCCGGCGGGCAGGTAGTCGGAAAAGAGATGGGATACAAATATCCATCCCAGAATCGCCATTGAAAAAGGCTTGATCGCCCAGTTGATAAAAACCGTGACGCAGATGCCTTTCCAATGCGACTGCACCTGGTGCAAAGTCTTGAAATTCACCTTCAAGAGCATGGGGACGATCATCACCCATATCAACAGAGCCATGGGAATATTGACACGGAATATTTCGGCCTGACCCAGAGATTGAAACGGACTCGGTAGAAAATGACCGAGGGTGATTCCTGTCAAAATGCAGAGAATGACCCAAAGACTCAAGTAACGTTCAAAAAAATCCAGAGAAGGTAATTGATCTTTCTTCTTGCTGGAGATATCCACGGATGCGTTCATTTGGAATGATCCTTATTTCTCAAAGATTATGAAACCGAGTCTTAGGAAACGCATGCGCCGGGGACTTCACAATCTTCAGGTTGTCCCTGACAACAATTTTCTGTGAGATACGCTAACAGAGTGTTCATGGTCTCGTATTTTGCCGAGTAGAATAAGGTTCTTCCCTCTCGCTGGCATTGAATGAGCTCCGCTTGTTTCAGTTCTTTCAAATGGAAAGACAGTGTGGATAGAGGAATATCGAGTTGCTCCCCGATTTTCCCGGCGGGAACTCCCGTTCGGCCTGCCTGAACCAATAACCGGAAAACCTTGAGACGGTGTTCTTGTGCTAAAGCGGACAAGGCTGTGACTGCGTTTAATATTTCCATAGTTCTAGAAATATCAAATTATTATGCTTAAGTAAACTGATTTTTAATATATTTTTCTGAAAGGGAATGGAGGCCGAGCTTGTCTATGTATCATCGTTGTTTGTGCCGATTCAGGGCAATGCCTTTCTATGGAGGGTATTTGCCGGCTTGAAGCCTAAGGCTGTTTGACGTATCATTCCCCAGCTTCATTAAATGAAAGCATTTTTCCTGTTCCCGATTCGCAGGTACTTCAATGTGATGTTATTTTCGCTTTCCGTTTTCGTTCTAGTCGCTGTTCTGGTGTTGGCTGTCATCGCCATCGCTCCGGCATTTTGGGGTTCGCCCTGGCATCCCTTGCGCCGACAATCGATCAAAAAAATTCTGGAATTTTCAGAATTGAAAGCGGGTGAAAATTTTTTCGAACTGGGTTCTGGGGACGGTCGTGTTTCATTGTCTGCGGTACAGGATTTTGGCGCAAAAGCGACGGGATTTGAGATTGACCCGATCAAAGTCTGGCTGGCTCGCTGGCTGGCACGCAGAGCGAATGTTTCTGAGAGTGCCCAATTTTTCCGCAAGAATTTTTTTGAGACGGATTGCTCAGATGCGGATGTTGTTTACCTTTACCTGACGCATCAGGCGATGGATCGATTGTTGCCGGAATTGAAGAAACAACTGAAGCCTTCGGCGCGGATCGTGTGTTACCGGTTTTGTTTTCGCGGGCAGGCACCGGATAAAATCAATGCCGATAACAATCTCTTTCTCTATCGTATGGGTAAGGGCAACGCGATGAATGCTTATTCCTGAATGTATTCAGATGAGATGGTTTTCTCTTATGGTGTTGCAATAAAATATTTTACAAAAATATACAGTCCGTTTATCGTGACGAGCATTCTTTGCGGTGGATTTGCGGACAACATATAAAACTGACATAATAGAAATATGAAAAAAATAATCATTATTGGCGGCGGCATTGCGGGACTTGCAAGTGCCTACCGTATTCAGGAAGAAATCGAAAAAGGTGCGGATATCCAATGCGAAGTTTTGGAAGCTTCTGCTCATTTCGGCGGGAAAATTCACACCGAACGCTTTGATGGCTTTTTGGTAGAGCGTGGGCCCGACTCGTTTATTTCGCAAAAACCCTGGGCGATTCAATTGTGCAAAAAGATCGGTCTGGCCGATCGTTTGACTGGTACCAATCCCGATCAAACCAAGACTTATGTGTACACGGGCAAGCGTATGGTGACGATGCCCGATGGGCTGAGCCTCATGATTCCGACGAAATTTCTGCCCTTTGCCTTGAGTCCGCTATTCAGTTGGGCGGGGAAAATACGCATGGGAATGGACCTGTTTCTTCCGGGCAAAGGGGATGACAAGGACGAAAGTCTGGCCTCCTTCATTCGTCGGCGACTGGGCGAAGAAGCCTTGCGAAAAATGGCGGAGCCGATGCTGGCCGGGATATACGCGAGTGATCCCGAGACGATGAGCATCAAAAGCACTTTCCCGATGTTCTTTCAGGCCGAGCAAAAATACCGTTCTTTGATCCTTGGGGCCTTGGCGCGTAAGCGCAGTGCGGGTGCGCAACCTGCGGCACCGAAAGGACCTTCGCCATTCACCTTGTTCATGACCTTGAAAAACGGTCTGGGCGAAATGACGGAACGCTTGCTGGAGAAATGTCCCAATATTACTTTCCGGGAAAATACCAAAGTCCGTGAAATTTCAAAAACGGAATCGGGTTGGCAAGTGGAGCTTGAAGAGGGCGAACCGCTTTCGGCGGATATTGTCATCGTGGCGACACCGGCGGGAATCGGAGCAAAAATGATTCGAAGCGTGGCACCTGAGACTGCCAACTTGTTGGGGCAAATAAAATACGTATCGACGGCGACGGTTTCGATCGCATACAAAAAAGAGGGTTTCAGCCATCCCCTGAACGGATTTGGATTTGTGGTTCCGCGCAACGAAGGCCGCCAGCTTCTGGCTTGCACCTGGACCTCGTCAAAATTTCCCAGCCGTGTTCCCGAGGGGTATGTGATGTTGCGATGTTTTGTAGGCGGCGCGACGCGAGAAGAACTCGCAGAACAGGCCCCGGAGCAAATTGAAGCGATGATTCGTTCCGAATTGCGTGAGGTGATGGGGATCACGCAGGAACCCGTTTTCTGCAAGGTATTTCACAATCGCAAGTCCAACGTGCAGTATCGGGTTGGGCACGCTGAGTTGATTGCGGAAATCGAGGCTTCTTTATCAAAAAATCCCGGCTTGTATCTTACGGGCAGTGCCTACCACGGTATCGGAATTCCCGACTGTATTCATGATGGGACTCAGGTCGCAGAAAAAGCATTGCAGGTTTTAGCCATGCCAGCTTAGTTTGCAGTGCAGGGATTAGATTTGATCCTTGTAGACAATGAAACTGTCGAGCGGATAAATCAAATGGGTTTCACCCCATTGATTTGTGGATGACACATCCCATGCCGATTCATCTTCCAGACGTTTGAGACGAATTCCTCCCGATCCGCCATAGATCAGTAAAGCGAGTCCGTCGCCCGACTCTTCGATGGGGCAGGCATAAGCAGGACAAGGTTTTCCCGTATCAAGATCAAATCCTGTAATTTGCACCGGCTCGTCCGTGCCTCGTAATTCGTACTTGATGCAATACACCTCACGCGGTGATCCTACATCTCGATACAGAGTGCTGACACTGGAATTGATATTATCGTTGGGTTCTACGTCGATGAACATGGTTGTCGGCTCCACCCGGTTTATTGAGTCAATAAAATCCTATGCTGTATTTTGGCATCTAAAAAAAAAGATTTCCTGAAAATTAATTGGAGAAAAAATATGAAATGGGCTTCGGCTATATCCACACAGGAAAATTTGGATTCCTGTATTAAAGAAACAATCGCAGACATCAAAAAAAGTCTGGGAGGCGTCGAGCCACATTTGACTATTGTATTTGTGTCTCCTCATTATGCGGGAGAAATCGACAAAATTCCTGAAAAAATTCGAGCTGAGATGACACCTGGAATCCTGTTTGGTTGTACGGGCGGAGGCATCATCGGCGCGGGCGAAGAAGTGGAACAACAGCCTGCCTTCAGCATCACCTGTGCCCACCTGCCCGACGTCGAGATAAAAACGATTTATTCTGACACGCTGAATTTGCCGGATCAGGACACTTCTCCCCGAGTGTGGCGCGAATGGCTGGATATTTCTGATGAAAAAAAACCGGAATTTTTATTTTTGGCCGATCCATTTTCGTTTCACGGCGAAGAATTTCTTGCGGGTATCGACTTTGCCTACCCTAACAGTAAAAAAGTCGGCGGTCTGGCCAGTGGCGCGCGTCAAGCTGGCGGCAATCGTATGTTTCTTGATGATAAGATCTACAGCAAGGGAGTGATTGGACTGGCGTTGTGCGGAAATATTCAGCTCGATACGATTGTTGCTCAAGGGTGTCGTCCGATTGGCGTGCCTATGAACATCACAAAATGCGATCAACAATTCATTCGCGAACTCAACGGTCGTCCCCCTATGGAGATTTTGCAGGAAATTTTTGATACGCTCAACGAAAAGGATCGGGAACTTTTGCAAACATCTCTTTTTCTTGGAATTGAGATGAACCCCATGAACGAACATCCGAAACAGGGAGATTTCCTGATACGTAATTTGATGGGAGCCGATCGCGAATCGGGGGGCATTTCCGTGGGGGCTCTTTTGCGTGAAGGGCAACTGGTTCAATTTCATTTGCGCGACAAGAGCATGTCTTCAGAAGATTTGAACATGGTTTTGACTCGGTATCAGGAGGAGAACGATTATCATTCTGCCGAAGGTGCGTTATTGTTTTCTTGTCTGGGGCGTGGGCAATACCTTTATGGGAAACCCAATCACGACTCCGAATTGTTTCAGGAAAAAATAGGCCGCCTGCCCCTGGGCGGTTTTTTCTGCAATGGTGAAATCGGACCGGTCGGCAGTTCGACTTTTCTACACGGCTACACCAGTTCATTCGGGATCTTTCGACCGGCTGTAGTGTAAAGGCGCAAGTGTTTTGCCATCAAAATCAAATGCTGAAGATACCCTTTATGTTTTGATGGGAGCGAGCAATCTGGCTCGCGGACAATACGCTCTGGTTCAGGCTTTGGAAAAATTCGGCTCGGTCTCTCGCAACGATATTCTTGTTGCGCTGGGTCCGGGGCGGGGTTATTGCGCACGCGGAGGCTTCCTGAATGTCCGTTACGATCCTGTTCATGATTGCGGTATCCTCTCTGCCGCAGAAGCGCGGGCAAAGACAACAGGTATTCAGACGGTTGCCTTGTTCATGGACATTGGCAATGACATCATGTATGGCTTTTCCGGGGAAGAAATACTGACCCGGCTGAATGCGATGGTCGACCGTTTGAAGCTCCTCAAAGCGCGCGTCTGGGTCACCCCCATTCCGGTTGACATGGAAAATGATGTCGACGAGAAAACCTTCAACATTTTACGCAATCTGTTTTTCCCGAACAGTTCTATTTCTTACGATCAGGCCCGGCGTGCTGTTTTGTTGATCAATGGAGAATTGAAGAATTTGTCCGGCGAACGTCTTTCACTGATTCCTGATTTGAATAAATTCTGTGGAATGGATAAAATCCATTATCATCTATGGAAAAGCAACCATGTCTGGACACTGATTGCTCAATGTCTTTTGGGTGAAGGCGGTGCGGCTGTGAGGGTCGGTAAAATAGATTCGGGAATTTCTCTGGGATACAATCTTCTGCAACGTTGTCTGTGCGATATACTGGGCGTAAAAGAAAACCCGCGCAATTCCTTCTAAACCAGCGTAGCTACGAGGAGGGCCTGGGATAACCAAAAGATTTTTGGAATTTTTCTCTAGGGACAGGGGGATGAGTTGGGTGCACTGAGGGCTTTGGGAAGAGTAGCGATATTGGCGATTGTTTACCCGATTCTGGGGATGACCGCAATTTTCCTGTTGGCGATGGAAGGAGGTCAGACCCCGCGTTATCTTCGCAGGGTGCAAGTGCTTGCAAGAATATGGCATTGCATTTCTTGCAAAGTTCTTAACATTCATATAAAAGGATTTGGTTTGTCGCGTTTGCCTTCAGGTGGAGCCTTGCTGGTTGCCAATCATGCCGGAACTCCGGACATTTTTGTGTTAGGATCCTGCGTTGATATTTTTTTTGTGTCCAAGGCAGAAGTTGCCAACTGGCCTCTGGTAGGGTGGTTGACGCGATTGGGTGGCACGCTCTATGTGGTGCGTGAAAAACGCATGCAAGTGCATGAAGTGATCTTAAAAATAGCCGAACGGCTGGATATGGGATTCTCCGTTCTCCTGTTCCCAGAAGGAACGGCAGGGGCCGAAGAGACGACGTTGCCCTTTAAGACCGCACATTTTGAGTCTGCTTCGAGAAGTGGTAAACCCGTTGTTCCCGTTTCGATCATTTATCATGATGGAGGAACACCCTCCGTTGCCTGTTGGGTCGATAAAACATTTGGTGAACATATTTGGGGCTTGTTGACGCTGGCAAAATTGGAAGTTTCGGTTAAAATACATCCCCCTTTGAGCGCGGAGAAGGAACGTCGCGTTCTGGCCCGGAAAAGCAGAGAACAGGTGGATGCAGGAATGATCGAATTGAGAGAAAGATACGAACTGGAAAGGACTCGGGAATGATTTATCCCTTTAAAGGAAAAACCCCAAAAATTGATGCGAGTGTTTTTATTGCGGATGGTGCAAAAATCATCGGTGATGTAGAGATTGGCGAATTCAGCAGTATCTGGTTCAATGCAGTTGTTCGCGGTGACGTGAATTACATTCGTATTGGCAAGCGAACTAATATTCAAGATTGCAGTGTATTGCATGTCACTCGCAGATTGCATCCTTTGATTGTGGGAGATGATATCACGATCGGTCACAATGTAACGCTTCACGCCTGTGTGGTAAAAGATCGTTGTCTCATAGGAATGGGAGCGGTGGTGATGGATGCCGTAGAAGTCGGTGAAGATTCCATCATCGGAGCCGGTTCGCTGGTTACAGGTGGGACCATCATCCCGCCACGCAGTATGGTTTTGGGTTCCCCTGCAAAAGTAAAACGAAGTTTGACCGATGCCGAGGTCTTGCGCATCAAAAAATCCGCCGAAAATTACATTGAAGACATTCTTAATTATAGAAACAGTTGAGTTCCCATAGAAGCTTTGCTTGCTGGATTGAGTAAAGCTTTGTCTCTTTTTGTTTAGACCCAAAATAAAATTATGAAACGATCCCCGCTCATTTATTTTCTCTTTTTTGCATCCGGCATTTCCGCGCTCACGTATGAAATTGTTTGGGCGCGCATGCTGACCCTGTCTTTTGGACATACCGTCTATTCCGTTTCCGTGACACTTTCCGCCTTTATGGCAGGTCTCGGTTTGGGGGCGTTTTATTTTGGTCCCTGGATTGACGCACTTTGTAAAACCAGAAGGGGTGCAGGCGATGCGTCTGCTTCTGAAAATGAAGAGTGGGACAATTCGGCTCCCTTGCTGGTGTATGGCTGGATTGAAATTGGGATAGCGATCACCAGTGCGTTGTTGTCACTGATATTTTCCAATTTTTCGGGATTGTATTCCTGGGTTCATACCTGGTTGCCCGATTCGGTGTGGGTTCACAATCTGGTGAAAGCCGCGATGGCCTTTGGTTCGATGGTTGTGCCCGCGACCTTGATGGGTGCGACCCTGCCGATCATCAGTAAATATGCAGTAACCAGCCGCTCCAAGCTGGGCGCGCAAATTGGTTTCTTGTATGGCTTGAACACATTGGGTGCGGCCGTGGGAGCTTTGGTGACGGGCTTTTTTATGATCGGTACTTTCGGCGTTTTGCAGACGGTTCTGTTCGCGTCGTTTGTCAATTTGATGGTTGGTATTGGTTCGATTCGGATTTATCAGGAGATGCCGCAGGCGGAACGCAAACCCATACGTTTGCCAGATTTTTCTTTTCCCTCAATGCGTTGGGAAAAGGAACATCGTTTGTGGATCGGGATCAGCTTCTTGTGTGGTTTCACCGCTCTCGCATACGAAGTGCTCTGGACACGTCTGCTGGTGTTCAGTATTTCCAGCACGGTTTATTCTTTCAGTATGATGTTGGGGGTTTTCCTTTTCAGTATCGTGATTGGAAGCTTGATTGCAGGATTTCTAAATTCCTGGTTGAAGGATTTGCGTGGGACGCTGGCGGTGCTTCAGATCGGTGCGGGTCTGTTTGTTGTATTTTCTATCTACACGATGGATTCGATCTTGTCTCCCCCATGGAACAGTTACAATTTACAGAATCCGATCCATGCCTTTACGCGCTATTTTCTGGATTCTTCCGCATTGATGCTGGTACCGACGGCTTTGATAGGAATGAGTTTCCCCATTTTGATAAAAATTGTAGCCGAAGATCGGGATCATATCGGTCAGGGAACGGGGTGGATTTACGCTTTCAACACACTGGGTGCGATCATGGGTTCGCTGTTGGCAGGGTTTTTACTTCTGCCCAAACTGGGGGTGCAAAACAGTCTGGCGGCGATCTCCGCTCTCAATATGCTGGCAGGGGTTTTGTTGTTTCGTACCGGGTCTTATTTGACACCCGCGGTGCGCAAGGGTTTGACGGTTGTGTTTGCGGCTTTGGTCCTGTTTGTGAATATGAGTATTCCTTCCGGTTTGCTGGACCGGTTTTTTATGCGCGACAGCGCGGGCAAACGTGCGGTTTCTCAACTGCTTTTCTTTGAGGAAGGCTTGACCGATACGGTGGCTGTTTTCAAGGACAACTACGGCGGTCTGGACCCCGAAGCCAAGCGTTTGATCACCAACGGCATCTCCATGTCGGCATCCAATAAAATTGCGACGCGCTATATGAAGTTGTTTGCCTATGTCCCGATTCTTCTTTCAGAACATCCTGACGACGTGCTTGTGGTCTGTTTCGGTACAGGGCAAACCGTAGGGGCCGCCGGTGCTCATCCTTTTACGAAGGCGGTGACGGCGGTGGATCTTTCCCCTGGCATTGTTCGCTCAGGAAAGGTGTTTCAAAAAGAGAATCATGATGTTTTGAACAATCCGAAAGTGGATATTGTGCTGGAAGATGGTCGGAACTATTTGCTCACGACGGACAAACGTTATGACGTCATCACTTCCGAACCGCCACCACCGCGTACGGCGGCTACGGTGAACTTGTATACCCGCGAGTACTATGAGTCCGCTCGTAACAGGTTGAAGCCGGGCGGCATCGTTGCTCAGTGGATTCCTCTGCACAGTCAAGGGGAAAAGGAAGTGGACATGCATTTCAAAACGTTCCTTTCCGTTTTTCCGCACGCAATGGGCTGGCTCTCGGTTGCCAATGAAATATTGATCATCGGTTCGGAGAGTCCCATCACGCTGGATTTTGAAGTTCTGAAAAAACGCTTCAATGATCCCAAGTCCCGAGCCTTGTTTTCGGCGATAGAAATTCCAGACATTCATTCTCTGCTAAGCAATATCTGGTATCTGGAAGATGAGATGCAGGCGTTGGGGCAGGGCAGTCCCGAAATCACGGACAATCGGCCCTACGTGGAATTTTATCTGGATCTTGGCGATGTTGTCGGGCTGGAGGCTCAGGAAAAATACGTTTTCAACCGGTCGTCATTTGAGTCGATCGCGGAGCGTATAAAAAATCTTCCCTACGAAGATCGTAAAATTCTCAAAAGTGATTATGAGATGATGGATTTGTATCAAAGAGGTGTCATGTATGCCAACAGGGGACAACTCCTTGCGGCTTCCCATTTGGAAAAGGACAGCGCATTATTGCGATACCATTTACAGGCGGGGGAAGATCATATTCAACGATTGATTCTGGCCAGTGAGGAGGAACCGGAGAAACTCGAACATCACCTCAATCTGGGGCATGCCTATTTTCAAATGGGGGACTACGAAAAGAGCATTGCATCTTTAGAGAAGGCGTTGTCCATCAATCCTGACAACCCCTACGTCAATTTGTACATGGGGTATAGCTTGATGGAAATGGGCAAGAGGGAACCGGTGCGTAAATTTTTCAAACTGGCCGCAAAAAATGATCCCGCAAATTTCCGTGCCATTATTCAGGAAACGGCTCTTGCCGATTTGCTGGATCAACTGGATTTGAAGCCGGACAGTCTGGGGCTCATCCTCTCGGCGGCGCAATTTTACAACATGAAAAAGGATTATGAGAAGTCGCTGGAGTATTCATTGCGGGCTTTGGAAATGGATGCGAATAACGTCAAGGCATTGCAGAGTATCCTGTTCAGCTATCGTTCACTGGGGATCCCGAGGGAAGTGATTATGTATGGGGAGCGTTTGGAACTGCTTGATCCGGAAGATATGCACATGCAGTTTATGATCGGTGAGATGTATGCAAAGACACTGCACTGCCAGAAGGCACTTCCTTACTTGAGGCAAGTTCTAAAAAAAGACGATACCTATCCCAATGCACAGAAATTGTATGATTTGTGCGAAAGCCGAACTGCAAAGGAATAAGAACATTCCATAAAGCAGAATCAACTGGCTTTTACGGCATTATGTTGAACCAGTCGAATGATCTTTAGACTGTCGTTGATTTCTTCTGGATGATCTTTGAATTGCTCGACGATCCTTCGCATTTTTGGCAGAGCCTTCTTGAAGGCGGTGACAAGTTCCGGATCGAAGAACAGACCGCTTTTCTCCTCAAGAAAAGCCATCGCATTTTCTATCGTATTTGCTTTTTTATAGGGGCGCTCGCTCAATAATGCGTCGAAAACATCGCACAGTGCGGCAATACGACCTTCCAGAGGAATTTCAGTTCCTTTCAACTGTTTTGGATAGCCCGATCCATCCCATCGTTCCTGATGGTTCAAGGCAATGATTTCTGCCATCTGCATGGTGTGCGAAGAACTGCCGGATAGCAGTTCAGCACCGATTTCGGGGTGCATTTTCATGATCTCCCAATCTTCCTCGTTGAGTTTGCCTGGTTTGAGCAAAATTCGATCGGGGATGCCGATCTTCCCGACATCGTGCAGGGGGCTGGCATGCAGGAGAATTTGACAATCCCTTTCAGACATTCCTATTTCATTTCCCAATTGGGCGCATAAGTGGCTCATGCGAACGACGTGTTGACCGGTTTCATTATCCCGGTACTCTACCGCTCTTCCCAGTCGCAAGATCACTTCCAGCCGACTCTCCTCCAGTTGCTGGGTTCGGTCCATCACTTTTTGTTCAAGAATGTAATTCTGGTAACTGATTTTTTTATGCAACAGGCAGATCTCAATGAGATTTTTGATGCGGGGGAGGGCCTCAAACGGGTCCATGGGTTTTTGAATAAAGTCAGAAGCTCCCGCCTCTAAGGCACTGACGCGTGTTTCCTTGTCGATCTGTGCCGTCAAAACCAGTATGGGAAAATAGACGTTGCCCATTGCTTTATTCAGCAAGGTGATGACTTCGAGTCCGTTCAAATGCGGCATGTTCAAGTCGAGAATCGTCAGATCCGGCTGAAACCCATTGAATGCAGTCAGGGCTTCTCGCGAATCGGTGATGGCTAATATCTTGTCATATCCCGCATTGCGAAGCAGTCGGCTTAAAACCTTAATGTTGCCTTTTTCATCGTCAATGATAAGAATTTTTGCAGATTTATACTCCAGATCAGTGGTCATGACGGACCTCTCTCTTATTGGAATTAAATTACTTTTACCTTTCGGGTAATTATATAATACGTGCATTGGCGTGTCTTTGCAATGCAAATATTATGGCTCAAATCATTGCCTTTCCAATATTCCAATTAGGGAAAATTGTTGTGCTTTGTTTTAATTCGACTTACCTGGAGAAATTTGCAGTTAGAAGGACTAACGGCGGAAGAGAAAAAAGTATATTTTTTTGAGGAATTCCATAACTTTGTTCTTGAGATAGGCCTTGCGGTCAAATAGTTGATGGTGAGTTTCAAATAAAAGTCGGGGAATGTCCAATTTCTCAGGACATTTTGGGAGGCAGTCGCCGCATTCGGTACAGGCAAAAGCAAAATGACCCGGGAACCAATGGCCTTTTCCTTCCAGCATGTTGTAGCGGTATTTCCCGTAATCTTTCATGTCGTAAGCTTTCAACAGGTTTCTGAAGCGCAATATTTCCGGGATGTTGATGTCTTCGGGGCAGGGGAGGCATTCACTACAATAGGTACACTCACTGGAGAAATTCTGCAGTGGAAAACGAACCCGTTGTTCTATTTCTTTCTGTTCCGGAGAAAAATAAGTATCGCCTCCCAGAATTTTCAGATTTTGATCAAAATGTTCAGGATGGTGAATTCCCAGACTCAGAGTGGTCACCTGCGGAAAACTGAGGCAATAGCGTCCGTTGAATTGGATGGGGGTGAGTGGTGCGCAAAGTGTTTGCAATTTTTCGGGCGGATTCCAAAGCATCCCTCCTTTTTCGTTGGGGGAAATGATAAATACTCCGATGTCCATTGCTTTGGCCAATTCCACAGCAGGCAGGTTTCGCTGGAAAAAGAAATAAAAATGAAGATTGACGAAACTGAACAAGCCGGTTTGCAGGGCTTTCATGATGACATCGAGAGGGCCATGGGTGGAAAATCCGACGTGACGGATGATTCCTTCTTCGCGCATTTGAAGCAGAGTTTCAACCGGTCCATTCTTTTTGATTGCGATGTTCAGTAATTCTTCGTTATTGATTCCATGCCAGCCATAAAAATCGAAATAGTCCATTTTGAGGGCCTTCAGTTGCTCTTCAACCAGTGCACGGGTGTCATCGGCTGTTTTCGGAGCCCCTTTGGTCATCATCTTGAATTTGTTTCGTGGAGTTCCCAGTTCGCGAAATGCATTACCGTACAGATTTTCGCTCTTCACATAACCATGAGCAGATTCAAAATGATTGATACCGAAATCCAGCGCACGGCGGGTGATGTCGATGCAATTGTCTATCGACTCGAGGGGCAGGTGATTGCGAGGCTGATCCCAACCCTGCTTGAAACGCATTCCTCCCAGAGTGATGACTGAAATTTGTTCTTCTGTTTTCCCAAATCGTCGGTATTCCATTTTGTCTTCCCGGCGTGCTCTACTGCGCCTTGTGCGTTTACAAGCAGGTCATTTTATTCTAAAATGATTTCCTGTAATCCTTCAAATTTTTCCTCAAAAGAACTCACCTTGTCTCATCCTATAACATTCAGCCTTTTTCAGGGGAAACATAAGGCTCCTGTAACGGTTTTATGCACCGCATTCTGGGTGCTTGCTAACGGGATAGAACTGGAGGCTTCCATCATTGGCCAAAGCCATCGGATCTATTGTACCCAGGGCAATGACTGCGTGACAGAATACATTGCCTGTACTCCCATGGACGCTGACATCAAGGCTTTGGACTCAATGAGCCTTGAGCCTGGGACACGTCATGCCAATTCACAAAATATTTCTGGTTTGATTTATGAATATCAGATCGAAGTGGTACCCATTTTGTTCGATGACATGTCCGCCTATTGCCAGGCCATTTCGGCGGGACCTCAGGTAGAAATCCTGCAACGTCAGTTTCCCCATCATCCGGAAAGTGCGAACAAGGGACAAAATCCCTTCACGGGAATAGCGGTTGATCCTTCAGCGAATCAATTTTATACCGTTCACACCTATCCAGAAAGTCAATTTTCCATCATCAGCCGCACACGTATCCATTGCTCGATGTAGAATTTTGATTCTTTTTTCATTTCTACGAGAGGTACGAGATCACGAAGGCTACGCCACCTCTTTGTCACAAGAAGCGTGTGATGGTTGCGGCAGGGGACCGTTAATCGTTCTGCAAAACTTTTTTAAGTTCGTTGGGGGGGATGTCGTCGACGATTTCAACCGTCCCGATTTGTGTGACGAGGACGAAACGTATTTTCTTCTGCACGGCTTTTTTATCGTGAGTCATGGACTCGACGATTGCATCTACGTCCAGCTTGGGCAAGGTCGTGGGCAAGCCGAGTTTTTCGAGCAAGGCCTGAATTCTTTCGGGAACACCGGGATCGCATTTGCCCAGATTTCTGGAAAGCCGGGCGGCGTAAACCATGCCAATGGCGACCGCTTCACCGTGCAGATAGTCGGTGTAATGGGTCAGGGCTTCGACCGCGTGCCCGATGGTGTGACCGTAGTTCAATATCATGCGATGGTTAGATTCGGTTTCGTCTTTCTCGACGACCTGTCCCTTCACCGTGCAGGAGGTTTGCACAATACGTTGCAAGCATTCAGGATCTTGAGCGAGAATGGCCGTGCTGTTATTTTCAAGAAATTCAAAAAAATCAGGATCTTCAATGATGCCGTATTTGACGACCTCTGCGAGCCCGGCTTTGAACTCATTTGCGGGCAGTGTTTTCAAGGTATTCAGATCAATGATGACTCTTTGCGGCTGATAAAAAGCACCGATCAGATTTTTCCCCTGCGGGTGATTGATGGCCGTCTTGCCGCCAACGCTACTGTCAACCTGTGAGAGCAGGGTGGTGGGGACTTGTACGAAAGGCAGGCCACGCAACCAGACGGCTGCAATGAATCCGGTCAAGTCTCCGATCACTCCCCCGCCCAGAGCCACGAGCAAGGATTTTCGGTCGCAGTTGAGTTCAAAAAGTCGGTCGAATATTTCACCGGCCTGTGCGAGTGATTTACTGGATTCCCCTTCGGGAATTTCTATCCAGTGTGGTTTCATCCCCACCGAACTCAAGGCCGAATCCAATTTTTCACCATAAAGAGCTTTGATCGATGGATGCGTGAGGACAATGACTTGGCTTGGAAAAAGTACTTCAACAATGATCCGACCGGTTTGTTCGATGAGATCGGTACCAATGAGGATATCGTAACTGCGTTGACCGAGGTCGATGGTTAGTTTCTTCATGTGAGGTCTGGCTAGTATTTCTTGACGACGGTCGGGGTGATAAAAATGAGCAGTTCGGAAATCGACTCGGACACAGTTTTATTTCTGAAGAACCAGCCTACGTAAGGAATTCTAGCAAAGAAAGGAACCGCTTCTTCACTGTCGTTGGTGGTGTTTTCATAGACCCCGCCCAGTACCGTTGTGTCGCCGTTGGCGACGAGTACTTCGGTGCGTGCTTCGCGGGTATTGACAACAGGGTTGCCATTAACGGTATTGCTGAAGTCAGGCGCATTTCTTGTTGCAAGGATGTTCATGTAGACAAAGTTGTCCTGAGTGATGTGTGGCGTGACGGTCAGAGACAATTGGGCTTCAATGAATTGAACATTGGTGCCGCCATTGTTCGAGGTTGTCTGAAACGGAATTCGCGAACCACTGGCGATACTTGCCTCGCGGTTGTCGGCGGTGGTCACTTTCGGGCTGGCCAGTACGCGGCCTTTGCTTTGTGTTTCCAGAGCCTTGAGTTGCAGGTCGAGATTGAGTCCACTGAAGATGTTACCTACCAGCAGGTTGATACCACCAAAATTACCCGCCGTTGTGCCCGTTGGCAAAAGATCGACGAGAAATCCGCCTCCGTTGTTGGCCAGTTCAGTACCTGCCGTAGCACCTACAGAATTTGATGCTGTAACATTTTGCGGCGGTGCGATCAACAGTCTGGGACGTCCACCACTGGACTGACCCACAGCACCCGTAAAACCCCATTGCACGCCGAGTTGTTCTGCGTAGCCTTTGGTGACTTCAACGATGCGCGCTTCTATCATGACCTGCGGTGTTGCCACGTCGAGGACTTTGATCATTTTGAGCATTTCCTCGATATGCGGTGGGATATCGGTCAGTATCAGCGTATTGGTGCGAGCGTCAACGGCTACGGACGCGCGTTCGGGATTGCGCTGAGAATACAAATTCTCTATGAGCAGGTTCAGGTTGGCTACCATATCCGTTAAATTGGCATAGTTGATGCGTACCACTTCGGTGGTGACTTCCTGAGACAGACGCTTGGCGATATCGGCGGCATTTTTGTTGCGCCCTGCTTCGTTGCGGGTTGCCTCTTCAGCGGCCAAAGTTCCGAAAGTAGCGACTCGAATGGTGTTATTTCCGAAACACTCTCGGCCCAAACCGTTGTTGCGTAAAACGAGGTCAAAGGCCATGTTCCAGGGGACATCGTTGACACGGATGTTGACTGTGCCATTGACATCAGGTGCGACGATGAGGTTGAATCCGCTCACGTCGGAAAATAAACGGAACAGGTTGCCAAGACTGGCACCTTGAAAATCCAGAGAGATTTTCTCCTTATCACCTTTCAATAAAGCATCGCAAGGATCTTCGACGTTGGTTTCATCTGCCGTAGCAATTTTAGATGTATCTTTAGCGGTTTTATCTCCCGTCACAGTTTTTGCTGTACCATTTGCGGGTGTGTTTCCCATGCTCAGCAGTACGGGTGTTGTAACCTCAGAACTTGCAGGTTGGGTTTCTTGCACAGGATTGATGGTATCGGCAGATACTGTAGCAGTTTGAGCGGACTCTGCTGGAATTTGGGCCGTAGCTGTTTTCTCTTTAGTGGAGGCTTGAATTTTTATCAGCAGGTTTTTTCCGTCGGGTTTTTCGATATCGTAATCGGCGGCCGCAGAGAGAATGATTTCGAGTCGCAGGATTTTCTGCACATTGAAATAGACAGGACGCACTGAGTCCACAACACCTTGTTTGACATCGAGGGTATTCAACTCGACCGGACTCATATTGGGAATATCCAGTACGAGCCTGAGAGGATTGCTTAGTTTGAAAGCTGTGTACTGGATGATATCCGAAGACTCAAAGGCAACGATGGTTTCCTTTTCCTGTCCAGGAGCTATTCCCAGACGCAGAGCCTGCCCGAGTTGCACCGAATTTTCGACTTGCGCAACCTGAAGCGGACGTTGAAAGGACTCCTCCGCAAAAAGCGGATTTGCCAATAGCATCAAGCTGAGAGCTGATAAGGTCGTTTTGTGAAATGACATTTTCACGTATTTTCTCACTATAGATTTTTAATTCGTCTCTGATTGCAGGTAAGAGATTTTTACCTTTTTAGAAAAAATATTTCCTTCAAAATCCCGGACGCTTTCCAGTACGATCACATTATTTTCAGTGATGGAATCAACACGACCAAAATTGGGGCCGACGAGGGTTCCCGTTTTAACAATATGACCTTTTTTATCTTCAGTTTCGACAAGGGCAACGCGCTCAGATGTTTTCAGAAGACTTCCGACCCAGCGCAACGATTCCAGCGGAATTTGCAGGGGCGAGCTGATGATAGACGACTTTGCGCTGTTCACTTGTTCGATGAGATCACGATACTGATTGATAGCTGAGGTTTGTTCTCCAGTGGTCATTTTACCGACACGCGCTTTGTCGGAAAATAAATTCTCGTAGTATTCGAGATCCGCATATAATTTTGGATTGCTTTGTTGTACGAATTCGACCACAGGGACAGGGATGGTCGGGAATTTGTCCTTTTGTTCTTCCAATTGTGCGGCACCCTGTTTGCTCAACTCCTCATTGGGATCGACCACTTCAGAATCGAGAACTTTGATCACTTTCAGCATTTGATCGATATAAGGTCGAACATCGGTGATGATGATGCTTCGGGTTCGTACGTCACCGATGACTTGGGAGTGGTCGGCACCACTCAGCATTTCTTTGAGGATATCATCAATGAGTTGTTTGTAGACGCTTGGATCAATATTGTTGATTTTAACAACCTCTGTTTCCATCGGTTGCACGAGTTCTCCGGCCTCTTTTGCACTTTTCTTGCTTTCAATGACAGCGACCAGGGTTTTGTTCTCTTCTGATATGCGGTTGAGCGGTGCGACACGTACCACATTGTCGCCAAAACATTCACGGCCCAATTTATTATTGGCGAGGATGATTTTGAAGGCTTCATTCCATGGCACTTCTACAAGACGCAGGTTGAGTTTGCCTTCGATACCGGGTCCAAATATCATATTGAATCCGCTCACTTCGGCGATCAGACGGAGTGTGTTGATGATGTCTGCATCTTGAAAATCGAGCGTGATTTTCTCTTTCACACCTGCAAGAATCGGGATACAAGCGTCTTCTTTGCTCAAAGACGATGTCTTGTCTGCGGTCTCGTTATTTTCGGAATTGGAAGACTTTGCAGTATCTGTCAGGCTTGTCTCTTCAATTGGGGATTCGGGTACTTGTAGATTGTTGTTGTCAGCATCGGCTTCTACTGGAGCGACAAGATTCCCTGCTTCTGCGAGATGAATTCGTAACTCATTTCCTTTGGAGCGCATGATTTTATAATCGGGAAGACTGCTCAACTCAATTTCCAGTCGCAGAACTTTGGATTCTTTAAAGTATAAGGGACGTATTGTTTTAACAATCCCTTTATTCAAGACAATAGGATTGGCGGCGGCTCCAGGTTGCATATCGGATAGGTCAAGGATCAATTTGGGCGGCTTGTTCAGCTTGAACGCAGTGTATTGAATCGGGCCGCTGGAACCAATGGCGACGGTCACTTGTCCCGCGCCTTCTTCCGTGGCCGATAGTTGGGTGATCTCGCGTTTGCTGGAGTCAACTTGTGGGTTTTCTGCCGCATGGGCTAATGAAAACCCAAACAGACAAGCGTAACAAACCGCAAATAATTTGAAAATTGGAGTGGATTTTTTCATGACCGTGCCTCGCTCCTGTCTTTCCTATTATTAGAGAATTTAAGTTCCTTTTTTTTGGAAAATATATTACCGGTGTAATCGCGAACTTGTTCCAGAATCACAACTTTTTCTGTATCAATTCTTTCAACGATGCCAAAATCGGGTCCAATCAAAACACCCTTTTTTATGGTCAGCCCCATATTTTGAGTTTGGATCATAGCAACTTTTTGCGAACCTTTTTTCAAAATGCCGACCAACTTGAATTTTTTGTAATCGGTCTGCAAAGGAGTCAGGGCTATGGTTTTTCTAAACTGGTTGGCCGAGCGGATCAGCTTTTTATATCCTGTAAGATTTGCGTTGAATGTTTCATCATCCATTTCCAATAATTTTCGGCGGTTGGAAAAAATACCGGCGTAGTGTTCCAACTGGGCCAATAACTCTGGCTGGGCGTCTTTCATTTGCTTTAAAATTTCTACAGGAATAGGGGGGAGGCGCGAACCCAGATTTGCCATCCTTTGCAGATTTTTTTCAGCAGTAGTGGATTTCTTTTTGCGTCTGGATGTTAACTTTTCCTCTTTGTCTTTACCACTGGCGCGCCGAGTGGAAACGAGAGGGGAGAAGGGGTCGCGTTGTACAATCAACCTATAGCGCTCTCCGGGTGGGAAGATCTCTTTCAATAGAGAAACTCCTCCCTGTCCAGATTGAATCTGTGACACAACCTTATTCAGTAAGCCGATTCCTTTGTCGACAGAAGCATCGATCAATTCGATGCGACTGAGCTGATATTCTTTGTCAAACCACGTTTGGGCTGGAGATTCTAGAAAATCAATGTATTGCTCCAGTTCAGCGGTGCTCAGATTCCGGTAACGATGCAGAAGGGTTTGTGAAATGTATCCGCTCAAAGATTCCAGACGATTTTGGATCAGAGATCTTCCTTCTGCCAGATTCCTGTATGGAAACGTCAATTGCATAATGATTTCTGCGTTTTCCTTTGATAATTCCAGCAGGTTTTTCACCTGTTTCAATTTATCGATCTGTTCTAATCGTTTTTTATAGGACGGATCATTTTGAAACGCCTGGAAATACTTCTGAATTTCCTGATCGGTGCCTTCTTGCGCGGCTTTTATTTCTTCCGATAAAATCTTTTTCCCCAAAGGAGACTGGTACCACTGCTCAAGACTTTTTGCGTAATTTGGTTTGAATTTTTTATTTAATTTGCCGTTCAGAGTTTTAACGAAAGATGCTGGAACATAATAACGCGCAATGATATTTTTCAGGGATTGTATTTCACCATCTCCCAGTTGCAGTTCGCGAAAATATTCAAAATAGATATCTTTGCTGGTGAAGGGAGAGTCCTGGTCAAAACCACTTTCCTTCAATAATCTATCTATTGATGATCCTGTTTCAGCTCGACTGGTTTGTCCTGCAACTAGAATGACCAGTAGCGACAATAGAACCAAACGTCCCAGCACTGAAAATTTTCTAATTATGTTTTGTTTTGCAGGTATCATCTTGGGCTAATTTTCCTGGTAAATTTTAAAACCAGATCCTTCTGTCAAACAATTAAAATCTTCTATTACTTGTCTTCAGCCCCTTCTACATAGGAAAATGTCTTGGCTGTAAAACTGGTGAATAACACGGGCATACTTTTGTCAGAGCCTTTTTGCGTCACATTCTTAAGTTCCAGATTTAATTCTGAAAAACCAATCAAACGTAAGGTGTTTTCCATTTTGTCAAAAAAGTCCATTACGCTTCCAAAGTTTCCCTGAAAGGTGATTTCAAAGGGGATTTCCTTGTAGAAATCACGTATTTTTCCTTCCTGAAGCTCAAATAAAGTCATGTTAAAGCCGTCTCTATTGGAACCAAAAGAAGAGATTTGTTTGAGAAGCCCTGGAAGTTCTTCTTCTCTTGGCAGTTGCTTCTTTTCCAGTCGCAATTTGCCTTCAGTCAGAATGAGTTCTCTGGAAATGGTTTCCTTTTTATCTACGGTGCGCTGGTATTGCTTTAATTTGAGTTGCAGTTCATCCTTCTTTTTGTCAAGAGCGGCAATATCTTCACTGGTGGTAGTGTTTACGGTAAAGATATAAACGACGATCAACAAAATCCCGAAACCGAGGCCGGCCAATAGAAAATAAGCCTGCTTGAAATTCTCAAGGACATCGTAGGGGAGTTTTTCGAAAAAGGCATCCATTCTTCTAGTTCCTCATGCGATTTTTAAAGGCTGAATGGGCATATAACAATAAATCGAAAATTTGACCGTTGGCACCCCTGCTGTTTCTCCATCTTGGGTTTTTAAAATAAAAACCTTTTTGAAGTACGGGATCAGGCTCAAGCTCCGGGTCAATTGGGCTACAGAATTGCTGGCATTCATGCCTGCGGCTTTGCCATTTATTTCAATGAATTCATAAAAAAGGTTCGTGTCTTCATCGTCGTCGTCTTTTTTCTTTTTTTTCTTTTTTTGATTTTTCTTTTCTGGATCTTCAAAAAGAATGTAGGGAATTCTCTTTCTTTTAAGATCCTTCCAGTTTCTTTGCTCAACGGATGTCAACCAGATATCGTCTGGAATTCGCAGGTAGAGGTCGTTTAGAACGCGGGTTGTTTCGAGTTGACCGTTCCTGAGTTTTTGGATTCCATCGACGATTTGCAGGAGACGTTTGGATTTTTCCTCCATGGATTTTACGGCGTTAAAATCCTTCTCCAAGGCTTTGACCTGTTGGTTTAACTCTTCTATTTCAATTTTTTTGCGATCTATTTCGTCTTGTGCCACTAACCAGTGAGCGGCGGCAAATAGGATGCAAGCCACAGTCAAAACGCAGGCTTTGACTATGTATTTTTGGATTCTTACCTTGACCAGCTCAAAACGGTAATCATGTAAATTAACGGCAATGAGTTGAATGCCGAGTTTCTCTGATTGCGAGGCAGTCGTGGGTTTTGAAACGGTTTTGCTTGCGACCGTTTCATCCGATGACGTTGCAGTTTCGGCTTTACGCTTGCCAAAGCGGGGAAGTTTCCATATGGGCTTCTTGAATTTGATTTCCGGAAGCTTAAATTTCTTCACTGATTGCGAGGCAGTCGTGGGTTTTGACACGGTTTCGCTTGCGACCGTTTCATCTGATGACGGCGCAACTTCGGCTTTACGCTTGCCAAAGCGGGGAAGTTTCCATACTGGCTTCTTGAATTTGATTTCCGGAAGCTTAAATTTCTTCATTTATGATCAAATCTGCGTGTCGCCAGCCCGATGGCAACTGTGGACAACGGTGCCAATGCATTGATGGCGTCTTTGTCAAATTGTTTTGGATTGAAACGAAGTGATTGTATTGGATCAAGAATTTCCGTTGACACTTTAAAATGATCGGCGATGTGATGAGAAATACCGGGAATCAAAGCCCCTCCTCCGCTTAAAATAATTTTTTTCAGTGGCTGAGAATGCGTCATATTGTATTGCTCAAACGTATTGCCGATTTCGTCTAATATTTTTTCAAATGATTTTTTTATTGTGGAAACGATTTCCTCTGCCTTGGCTTGGGAAGGTACGATGCCCGACTTCATTGTCATCGCTTCTTTAGCAGGGGTATCGTATTTCGACATCAATTTTTGAGTGATGGAGCCTCCGCCGATGGGAATATCCCGGCTCAAATAGGTGATTCCGTTGCTCAGAATATTCATGTGAGTGTAGGAATCTCCCAGATCGATCAAAGCCACTGAACCGGAGTGCCACATATCAGCCTGAAGATTGAGTGCATTGACTATGGCAAACACATCCAGATCCATGATGACCGGTCTCAAGCCTGCGGCTGTCAAAACATCCATCCGACTGTCTATGATCTCTTTTTGTACCGCAACGAGGAGAACTCCCATCTGAGGTTCTGAGGGCTCGCTGAGTTCGTCTAAATCGGGATCGCTTGCATCAGGTTCTACGGGACCTAAAATCTGAAAGCTCAAGCTCACATCGTCGATGTCAAAAGGAATGTATTGGTCAACCTCTTCGTTGATTCGACCTTGCAATTCTTCCTGACTCATTTCCCTGACTTTTATCTTCTTTACAATGACGGCTTCGCCAGACAGGGAGGAAACTGCAAATTTTGTTTCTATTTTTTCTGCCTTCAAAAGACGGCTCAATGCGTCGGAAATTTCATCGGGCTTCTTGATAACCCCTTCGACGATGGATTCTGCCTCTTGCTCGATGATGCCAAAATTGAGTAGCTCAGGCTCCTTTTTCCCTAAGGACAACTGGGCCACTTTAATAGAATGGGACCCGATGTCTACGGCTACCAGAGGCGTGTCTTTGGAAAGAAACATAATGCTAATCTTTTTTGAAATCGTTTTTATTAACTCGCTTCAACTCACCCGCCTATTGACTTATAACAGTCTCAATGAGTGCAGATGGTTCGACGCTGAGTTTTATCAGGTTGCGAATGGGTTGAGTGTTTGCTCCGGTCTGCCAGATTGTTGTCCTCAACGCAGTTACATTATAAAAGGGACTTAATGAAATTGTAAGGCTATGTTCTGCTCAATCGTGTTGAACGGAGTTTAATGTAGCGATGACATTTTCATTGTTTTCTTCATTCATAAAAATCCGGGACCGGTCTGCCAGTTTGTAGCCCAACGCCAGTATGATCTTGCGTTTGGTATCCACACGGCATTCTTTGCCTTTTTCAATTCGATCAATGGTCTGAACTGTCACGCTGGCCTTGCGTGCAAGTTCTGCTTTGCTCATCATCATGTTTTCTCTTAACTGCCTCACGCAATTGGTTTCGGCCACAATAAAATCTCCCTTCTATATTCTATGTTATAAGTAGTTAGTTGTGACGCCTTATGTTTTGAGGTAGATTATCAGAACTATCGTATTGTGTAAATGAACACCCTAAAGTTTATATAATGCGGGTAAGTTTGTCTATGAAAAATTAAGTTTATATGGAATTTGTTTAAATTTATATAAATTTAAACAAATTGATATAAATTTGTTACCGGGTTTATGCCTTGAAGTTTTTCGATTTTTCCTTTAAATTCAATCCACTATGAAACAGGTATTTTTAGAGACTCACGGTTGCCAGATGAATGTGGCAGATACGGATAGAATGGAAGCTTTGTTGTTCCATTCGGGATATTTGCGCACGGATGCAGTGGAAAACGCTGACTTGATCATTGTAAACACCTGCTCGATTCGTGAAAAAGCGGTGCATAAGATTTATTCGCTCTTTGGCACTTACCGACCTATGAAAGAGCGTAATCCCGATCTCATTCTGGGTCTGACGGGTTGTCTCGCGCAACAGGAAGGCGAGAATCTTGTGAAGAGGGCTCCGCATATCAATTTTGTGATGGGACCGGATGGAGTGGATCGGGTGGTTGAAATTGTGCAAGCGGCATCCACTTCCAACGAACCTCGCATCTGGATAGAATTTGACAAGCACAAGGAATACTCGATCCCGGAAATCGCACCGCTTCCGGGGCAGGCGGTCAGTCCAAGTGCATTTGTAAACATAATTAAAGGCTGTGACAAGTTTTGTAGCTTCTGTGTGGTGCCCTACACCCGGGGACGTGAGAAGTCTCGGACGGCGGATGAAATTTGCGCCGAGGCCCGTCAACTGATCGATCGAGGAGCGCGCGAAATCATCCTGCTGGGTCAGAATGTGAATGCCTATGGAAAGAGAGATCTCGATCCACCGGTAGCCTTTCATGAGTTGTTGTATCGGGTGGCAGAAATTCCGGGGCTGGAGCGTCTGCGCTTCACGACCAGTCATCCCCGAGATTTCACACCGGAAACGGTTGCGGCGTTTGGGGATCTGGATGTTCTGGTCAATCATCTGCATTTGCCGGTGCAAAGTGGAAGCGACCGTGTGCTTGAGGAGATGCGCCGGGGACATGGGGTGGATGAATATCTGGGATTGATTCAGGCTTTGAAAGACACCGCACCGGATATTGAATTTTCGACCGACATCATTGTGGGTTTTCCCAGTGAAACGGAGCGCGATTTTGAAATGACTCTGGAGTTGATGGAAAAAGTGGGCTTCTCCAACAGTTACATGTTCCAATACAGTGCTCGGCCCAATACGCCGGCGGCAGATTGGCCGGATACGAGCTCTGAGGAGGAGAAAAAACGTCGTCTGCAAAGAACCATCGACCTGCAAAACCGTCTGACTCAGGAGCAGGGGCAACGGTATCTGGGCAAGAATGTTGAGGTTTTGGTGGAAGGGCTGTCCCGAAGATCAGAAAATGAGGGCACGCCACGCTGGCGAGGACGAACGCCACATTACTGGTCGATTCAATTTGATGATCCTGAATTGAAAGTCCAGCCGGGAGACCTCGTCACGGTTCAGGTCGAGGGTCAGCGTGGTCAATCTCTCTTTGGCTCAATGATGGATTGTCACGAAAAGAACTCGCGCAAAAATTCCGTCACCGCCTGAAATTTTTTTTAAAATCACCTGAATCAATTCAAGTCCAAATCTTGCAAGTAAGGAGACACTGATGTTCCTCAAAAAGTCCATTCTATTGTGTGCATCGCTATTTTTATTTTCATGTGCATCACAACCCCCGACTCTGAAAGAATGTCATTGGCGTTGAATTTGATGTTTTCCTGGGATTCTATCCAGAATGGAAGGTACAACGATGCGATACAGGATTTAGACCATGCGATCGCAGGTGGACCCAACGCTCCTCTCTTGTATGCGGCCCATTTGTACAGAGGAATGGCATTTTACGCCACGGGAGAATATGACGCGGCAGTGGAAGATTTTGACAAAACCAGCCAATTGGCACCTGAAGATGGAAAAGGTTCTTCTGTCAAACCCATAGCGATTATTTTCAGAGACAGGGCATCCAAACATATTCCTTTCAGCAAGGAAATGCTGCAAAAACTAACCAAACTATGAAAACTTTATTAAAAGGCTAAGGTTATTTTGACTTTTCCCCTTCCCGGGGGCTCTCGTTAATGGCTCTTTTTTCGCCTAGCGACTCGCGCAGGCAACGCACACGACGCTTTCGGGGAGTAGCAGGATTCTGGCTCGGGGGATGGGTTCGTCGCACCGCATGCATATCCCGAAGTCTGGAGATTCGACTTTTGTCAACGCTCTCTCCAGTTTGGTGAGGCGCAAGCTGGCGGAATGGAGGGATGCTTCGCTCACACTTTTGCTGTTGATCGCCTCCATGCGGGTGAGGCGGCCAATGGCGTTGTCTGGTGCGACGGGTTTGGAGGTTTCTTTCAAGCCTTCGATCAGGTGTTTTTGAGCCTGGATTTCTGCTTCGATCTGTTTGCGAAATTCTTCTCGTTCGTTAGCTTCCATGTCATCCTCCGTTGTGCTTGATGGACACAGGCCGCTGAATTTGGCTTTGAGCGGTATTGTCCAATACTTGCCTAAAAAAATTCCTTTTCGAAAATTTTATAGCGCGCGTCTTCGAGACCCAATTTATTGTAAACGGCCTGTGCTTGCAAATTGTCATTTTCGACATAGAGTCTCAGCCCACAGACTTCAGGCCGTGATTTCGCCAATGCTTCGATATGGGAAAACAGAGCACTGAAAATCCCCTGATTCCGAAATTCCGGGCGCACGTAAACGCTGTGAATCCACCAAAACTCGCCATTGCGCCAGTCGCTCCATTCATAGGCGATCATGGCCTGCCCGACGGTTTCGCCTGCAACTTCTGCAAGGTAAAATTGACAACGATGTGATTTATTGATTCCCGCCAGTGCACCTTTGTGGGCGGTGTCGATGTTCAGTGATTTCTCTTCTGTTTCCCATGCCATTTTTTTGTTGTTCTCGGCGATGAGGGCAGAGTCCTCCGGGAGGGCCGACCGAATATGGATGGAATGTTTCATTCAGGTTTTGCGCACATGCATGGCAAGGCTATGGGTGGGCAATGGTGCTACTTTTTAGCTTTTTCAGCGGCGGAATCTTTGGGAATCAAGGCTTCTTCAAGCTCTTTGATCAGGGCCGTTTTGGTTTCCTGTTCGGTTTTGGCGCGATCCCGTCGTTGCACGGCTCGGGACTTGCGAAGGGAGTTGTTTGGACTCAAACGCCGGGCATCTTCGTCTTCCTTCGCACTGGTTTTCAAAAAGCTGGCGGTTTTTTTCAATACCTCCAATTTGAAAGCAGATAACTTGTCGGCCAGAGCAATTTTCTGATCCAAAGCTCCTCTCACTACATGATCGATATTCAAATCAACGGGCTTGTCTATGTAGGGGGTGTAACGTGCTATATCGGCATTGAGGAACCCAATCGCTTCGTTGATGGCACTGGTTTCTTCGGGGCTGAGTTGAGATTCTTCTTTTGCCGTTGATCTGGAAAAGGGCGATACCGGTTCTTCTTTTTTTGATTCTTGAGGTTCGGGGGTTTCTGTACGCAACAGAGGACTGCGCGGGGTCGGCGCGGAGAAAACTTTCTCCATATTCTTCTGATGCTTAAAGGGGATGCTGGAAGGATCGTCTGTAAAGTTACGACGTCCCTGATCGTCGGTCCAACGGTACACCTGTGCGTGTGCATTGGGTGCCCACAGTGAGGAAATCACGGGGAGACAGAGAAAAAAGAAAGCAAATAGAAAAATTCTTAGCAGTTTCGGCATAGTACCCCTTGAAGAGCCTACAAAAATAAGCGACCCAAAACTAAAAATCCTCAGTGTGTGTTCTTTCAGGTTCTCTTACTGTATAGAGAAGAATATCAGATTTTAAATTTTACTGAAAAGAGTTTTCACCCACCCGATGATTTCACCGAACCAGTTGGAAACCTGGTGAATTAGTTTTTCGATCAAATCAAGAAAAGCGACGACTTCGGGACTGCGATCAGAATCAGAATCCCCATGTGATTCCGGGTGTGCACTGGTAACAGCGTGTTCCTCCGCAGGAGCTTCTTCGTGTCCACTGGCTTCCGCATGTTCTTCCGCAGAAGCTTCTTCGTGCTCAGTGGCTTCCGCGTGTTCTTCCGCAGGAGCTTCTTCGTGAGCACTGGCTTCCGCGTGTTCTTCCACAGGAGCTTCTTCGTGCTCAGTGGCTTCCGCGTGTTCTTCCGCAGAAGCTTCTTCGTGCTCAGTGGCTTCTGCATGTTCTTCCGCAGGAGCTTCTTCGTGGTCAGTGGCTTCCGCGTGCTCCTCCACAGGAGCTTCTTCGTGGTCAGTGGCTTCCGCGTGTTCTTCAGCAGGAGCTTCTTCCTGGTCAGTGACTTCGGCGTGTTCTTCAGCAGGAGCTTCTTCCTGGTCAGTGGCTTCTGCATGTTCTTCCGCAGGAGCTTCTTCGTGGTCAGTGGCTTCCGCATGTTCTTCAGCAGGAGCTTCTTCGTGGTCAGTGACTTCGGCGTGTTCTTCCGCAGGAGCTTCTTCGTGGTCAGTGACTTCGGCATGTTCTTCCGCAGGAGCTTCTTCGTGGTCAGTGGCTTCCGCGTGTTCTTCAGCAGGAGCTTCTTCGTGGTCAGTGACTTCGGCGTGTTCTTCAGCAGGAGCTTCTTCCTGGTCAGTGGCTTCTGCATGTTCTTCCGCAGGAGCTTCTTCGTGGTCAGTGGCTTCCGCATGTTCTTCAGCAGGAGCTTCTTCCTGGTCAGTGACTTCGGCGTGTTCTTCCGCAGGAGCTTCTTCGTGGTCAGTGACTTCGGCATGTTCTTCCGCAGGAGCTTCTTCCTGGTCAGTGACTTCGGCATGTTCTTCCGCAGGAGCTTCTTCGTGGTCAGTGGCTTCCGCATGTTCTTCAGCAGGAGCTTCTTCCTGGTCAGTGACTTCGGCATGTTCTTCCGCAGGAGCTTCTTCGTGAGCACTGGCTTCTGCATGTTCTTCCGCAGGAGCTTCTTCGTGAGCACTGGCTTCTGCATGTTCTTCCGCAGGAGCTTCTTCGTGGTCAGTGGCTTCCGCATGCTCTTCAGCAGGAGCTTCTTCGTGAGCACTGGCTTCCGCATGCTCTTCCGCAGGAGCTTCTTCGTGAGCACTGGCTTCAGCGTGTTCGTCCTTGGCAGGCGCGCTGGATTCGGTGGTTTCCGCTACAGAGTTGCTGGATGTGGTTTCAGTTTTTTGGGCTTTGACTTCAGGTCGAGGTGTGGAGACCTTTTTGCCGCTGGATTGATAGTAATAGGTCGCAAAAGCTCCACCGATGACCAATGCAAAAATAATAAGCCCTGAGAAAGAACTGGGGCTTTCTTTTTCGGTGGGGGTTTTGTCTTCTTGTGATGATTCGCCAGAGCTTGTTTCTGGGGCTTTGGCATCTGCACTCGAGGTCTCCTCAATTGGGGAGGAAGAGGAAGGTGAATCATCTTTGACAGTGGTATCTTCAGAAGAAGGTTGAGGTGACTCTTCTGTAGAATCCGATGTTTGTTCAGTCTTCGAAGCAGGGGATTCAGCTTCTGAGGTCACTGCTTCTGCAGGTACTGCTGAGTCTGCCGCTGAGTCTGCCGCTGAGTCTGCCTCGGGCGTTGGAGTGGATTCTGGTTCTGGAATTGCCTCGGAGGAGGTTTCCTCTTTCAGAGGCTTCTCTTCTGATGCGTTGGATTTTTTAGGTTTTGATTTTTTTTTCGCCATTTTCCTGTGATCCAAGCGAGGGCATTGCCCCGTTTCAAAGTTCTAATGAATAATCTTATTCAGAGGGAATTCAACAATATCTTCAGCTCCAGCTTTTTTTAAATCAGGAACGATATCTCTAACCAATTTTTCTTCAAGAATAACGGACATATCCAGCCAGTTCTTATCGGTCAATTCCGCAATGGTAGGTTTTTTACCCTCAGGTAAAATTTTGAGAATCTCGTCTTTTTTAGCTTTGGGAACATTCATCATCAGTCCTACTTTGCCGTTGGCGGCCATAGCCCCCTTGAGCATGAGCACAAGCCGATCGACTTTATCGCGTTTCCAATCGTCTTGATGCGCTTCTTTGTTCATGATGAATTTTGTATTGGATTCCAGCAGGGTATCGATGATTCTCAGGTTATTGGCGCGCAGGGAGTTGCCGGTTTCGGTCACTTCCACGATTGCATCCACCAATTTAGGAGCCTTGACTTCGGTTGCCCCCCAAGAGAATTCAACGTGTGCGGTTACATCGTGTTTTTTCAGATAATCAGTGGTCATATTGACGACTTCTGTAGCGATACGCTTGCCCTGAAGATCCTTGACCGAGTGTATGTCAGAGTCGTTAGGAACCGCCAAAACCCATCTTACCGGGCGTGAAGTGGCTTTGGAGTAGATGAGATCAGCGATTTCCACGACATCCGCGCGATTTTCCATGACCCAGTCTTTTCCTGTCAGACCCGCGTCGAGAACACCATCCATAACGTATCGTGCGATTTCCTGAGCACGAATGAGCATGCATTCGATTTCAACATCGTCGATAGCAGGGAAATAAGAGCGACTGCTGATTTGAATTTTATAACCCGCACGTGCAAACAGGCTGACCGTGGCTTCTTCCAAGCTCCCTTTAGGGATACCCAACTTCAATACTTTTTTGCTCATTGATACAATTTATCCTTTTTAGGATTTTGGATTTTTATAAACTTTTTCAGGGTCGAAAATTCTCTCTTCAACCACTTTTACTTCGCCGTCGATTTTTCGGAAAAAACAGCTTTGATAGCCTGTATGACAGGCGGCTTTCCCGACCTGTTCGACTTTCAAAAGAACGGTGTCATCGTCACAATCGACGAAAATTTCTTTGACGATTTGTACGTTTCCGCTTTCTTCGCCCTTCATCCATTGCTTGTTTCTGGATCGACTGTAGAACCAGGCTTTCCCCGTTTCCAGAGTTTTTTCCCATGCAATGGAATTCATGTAAGCTAACATCAAGACCTTGCCGGTCTCTGCATCTTGAATGATGGCGGGTACAAGCCCGTCCATTTTCTCAAAGTCCAATTTCATTAAATGAATCTCCAGTGAAACCAGTGAATCTAAATTATTATTGATTTTCTGTCAACCTTATAATAGCCTGTAAAAAAGCAATTGCAACCTGTCGCCCCGCTTGTTCAGCCTTTATATAATTTTAGTGTCCAGGCAAGGGCGATTTTTTTTCGACTTCTCGGAGTAAGTCATGCCATCCATTTCTCATTTTAAAATTTACCAACCGGCGGAGCCCTGTAACCTGACAGGCGAAAAACTCCGGGAAACGATGGACAGAATCGTTCAGGAACGACTTTCTGAGAACGGTAGGGAATTTGATATCAAAGGGTTTTGTGTTGGTTCCAATGGTATGGAAATTTTTGCGGATGACGAACGTTTGGCGAAGGTCAAACGCATGAATCTTGGCGGCAATCGCATTGGTGACAAGGGTGCGAAAATTTTGGCCGAATCGGTCACTTTTTCCAAGCTCCAATGGCTGGAGCTGGGGGGGAATGACATCGGCGTGGAGGGAATCAAGGCTTTGGCCAATGCCAGTACGGTTTTGGGTAAATTGAAGACGCTCAATCTTTATCGCAATTCTCTCAAAGATGCAGGTGCCAAAATTTTTGCGAAGGAAAATAAGCTTGTTAATCTGGAAGATATTGATCTGGCGCAAAATGAAATTGGAGACGAGGGTCTCATTGCGTTATCTGAATCCAAGGCTTTCCCCCATCTTGTAGCGATTTATCTGGATAATAATTTTACGTCCGAAGAGGTGCGTGAAGAAGCTCGTTACGGGTCAAATTTCAAAAAATTGCAGTCTATTAATTTGTAGAATTACAAAACCTTTGAGTTGTACTGACAACAGAGGTTTTTCAAATAGAGAGTTGGTATGGATAGAAACTATGGCAGAGGGTCATTTTTGATTGCCAATCCGGTATTACCCGACCCCAATTTTTCCCGAACCGTTGTTTTATTGTGTAACCATGACGAACAGGGCTCCTTTGGTCTGGTTGTCAATCGCCCCGCCGAATTGGATGCGACCGAGATTTTGGAAAGTATCAATTTCCCATGTTCCACCGAGTATGGCTTGTATATTGGCGGTCCGGTTTCTCCGTCGCAAATGTTTTATCTGTATCGTTCCTCCAAGGCTGTTTTAGGGACGGATCGGGTCTGCGATGATATTTATGTCGGGATGCGATTGGACATGCTCACTGAAGTGGTTGAGAGTCTCGAAGACCCGAAGCGGGATATCCGTTTTTACGTGGGTTACTCAGGCTGGGGAGCGGGGCAACTGGAAGGTGAGATGGAGCGCAAAAGCTGGCTCACTTGCGATGCCACAAGCGAATTTGTTTTTCACGATGACGAATCACGCATTTGGTCGGGGGCGGTGAAATCTCTTGGCGAAGAATACGCATATCTGGTGAATGCCCCGATCAACCCGCAGTGGAATTAATTCGGCCAGGGTTGTGCCTGATAAGCTAGTAGTTTGTAAGCGAGTGAATCATCGGGTTGTTTGCAATGAACAGATCGTCTGCCAGCGCAGGCGTTCCCGCGCGGTACGGCAAGGTATTGGCGTTTGGATTGCTCCGTGGACGATATTTTGAATAGCCATAAGTCTGGCGGAGTCCCTCCGCTGGATCGACTTTATATTCCCGCCCCTACCGAACAGGTCTACCGTTCCTTTGTCCCGCAACGCTATTCTGGTTATACGGTAGAAAATTATTTTGCGGACCGCTTTAATTATCTGAGCCGGCAAGAGTGGATTCGTGTCATTTCTGAAGGCGCGATCATCGTCAACGGTCAAACGGTTCAACCGGGAACGGTTTTGTCCGAGTGTGATCAGACTTCGGCGCATATGGGTTTGCGTCAAGAGCCACCGGCTGATCGTCGTCTCGAAATTGTTTTTGAAGATGATTCGATTCGTGTTTTTAACAAAGCGGCACCCATTCCCGTTCATCCGTGCGGACGATATTTCAAGAACAGCATGACCGAACTATTAAAAGAGAAATATCCAGACGAAATACCGCGTCCCGTCCAGCGTCTCGATTCGGAAACGACGGGGTTGATCGTCTTTGCAAAATCCCGGCAAGCTGCGGCATTTTTGGGTAAGGAATTTGAGTCGGGGCGTATGCATAAAGAATATCTGGCTCTTGCAATGGGCGAAATGGCTGAACAACATATTCGTATTGATGCACCCATTGGCAGAGTCAAAGGATCCAAACGGGGTGTAGCGCATTCGGATCCGAAAGCCCAACAGGCATTGACCGAGGTGCGATGTCTGGCGGTCAAAGATGGCGCGTCCTTACTGCAAGTGACGCCCTTGACAGGCAGAACGAATCAGATTCGTGTTCACCTGGCTCAGGAAGGCTTCCCTCTTTACAACGATTCAGTGTATGGACGCGCATTGCCCGGTGTTTATGAATTTGGATTGCACGCCCATCGTTTGAGTTTTCAGTGCTTCGACCGTCAAATCGATTTGACGGCTCGTCCTCCTGCGCACTTTACTCCCTGGTTGGATTTGACATGACAGAACTCGGTATACTCGACGAAGTAGAACCCAAACTGCAAAGCACCGGTTTGATCGCGCGTGCGCGCAATCGTTTCTGGCTCGCTCCCATGGCGGGGGTGACGGAGATTTGCTTTCGGCAGTTGATGGATGAAATGGGTGCGGGTTTACTGGTTTCCGAACTGGTTTCTGCCAAAGGCTTGCTCTATCAATCCGAACGGACGCGCCAGATGATGGGCATTCACGCACCGCGCAACGTATTGGTGGGTGTGCAATTGTTTGGTGAGACGGCTGAAGACATGGCTCAGGCCGCGCGTGTGGTGCAGGATTGCGGGGCTGATTTTGTGGATGTCAATCTGGGATGCCCGGTCAAAAAAGTTGTGAAAAAGGGATGTGGTGCGGCATTGCTTCGCGAGCCTTCGCGTCTGGAAGAATATCTGAGCGTGATCAAGCGTGCGATCACTTTGCCGTTGACGGTTAAAATGAGGACGGGTTGGGATCATCAGGAAGTGACGATTCACGAATGTGTTCGCTCCGCATGGAATGCCGGTTGCGAATGGGCGGCGATTCATGGGAGAACGCGGGCGCAGGGCTATAGCGGCCTTGCTGACTGGGAATTGATTCGGCAGGTGAAAGAAAATTCTCCGCTTCCAATCATCGGCAACGGAGATATACGCAGTGCAGAAAAAGCCCGCGAACGATTGCAGGATTCGGGGGTCGATGCGGTGATGATCGGTCGCGCGGCGTTACGGAATCCCTGGATTTTTCAGGAATGTCAGGGTGGACCCGGTCGCGAAGCCAGTTCCGCACTGAAACTCATACACCGGTACAGCGATCTACTTCGTGAACATTACGATCCGCGTCATGTCCTTCTCAATCTGCGTAAATTTGCAGTGTGGCTCGCCTTTGGTTATCCCGATTCGGCGGCGTTCCGGGGGCAGATGTTCCGTATGTATTCGATGCAAGAGGTCTTGACGCTTTCGGAAGACTTTTTTTCAAAAGCGGCGTTGTTGCCCACGCCCGTTTTTTCTGAAGAAGAATCCTTTATGGCCGGTGGTCACGGTTAACGGGTCAATCCCGAAAAATTATTTTAAAAAACACGTGGCTCGGACCACGAAGAAAAACCCCTTTTAGGGACTCAAAAGTTAACGAAAGAGGAATTCGCATTGAAGCCAGTAGAAGAGAAAAAACAACAGGTAGAAGAAAAGGAAAAAGTCGGCAAGTCGCAGTGGATCAAGGAAAATGAGTTCACCCTGTACGGATGGAACGCCTGCATGGCGGCGTTCAAGAATCGCCCGGATGATTTAAGGCGAGTGTTTTTTGACCCAAAGTTGAGCTCCAAAATGGGAGCGGTCAAGAAATATTGTCACGAGAAAAAACTGCCTTACAAAAAAATCGAAGTAGAGGAGTTGAATCGGGTCGCGGCCAGTGTTCATCACGAAGGCGTGGTGATGGTGATGAAACCGACCAAACAGCTTTCAGCGCATTCGCTGATTCGGCGCAAATGGGGAGAAAAATCCATCGTCGCGGTTCTCGATCGTGTGAGCAACTCGCATAATCTGGGGGCCATCCTGCGGACTTGCGCGTATTTCGGTGTGGAAGGTCTTCTGATTTCTGAGGGCGATGGGCAGGCGACGATGAGCTCTTCTACGGCGCGTATGGCTGAAGGGGCATTAGAAACCACGCCTCTGTATCGTGCGAGCGATCTGCCCTCGGCCCTGCGCGACATTCAGGAACAAGGCGTTTTTGTACTGGGGACTGACGTGAGTGCCAAACATTCTTTGTATGAAATCAAGCTTCCCCTGCCATGTGCGGTGGTGTTTGGAAACGAAGGTGAAGGCTTGTCGGATCGGGTGAAAAAACGATGCAACCAACTCGTTCGCATCCCTGCTTATGCTTCCGTCGAGTCATTGAATGTGGGGGTATCCGCAGGAATTGTTTTGAGTGAACTGCGCCGAAGAACGGGTTACATCGAAAAGAAGAAATAAACGACAGGTTCAACGAGTCCGACTGGAGCGTCACTCTGAGTAAAACAGAAAGTCGCTTTTTATTGCCAATGAAGGTGCTTGGCACAGGCTTGATTTTTTCATTGGTCTGTTTCATAATTGCGAACTTTAAAATCTCCCTAATTGTTTACAGTTGAAATCCTTTCAGGAGCGGTGTTTTGCAAGCTTCCGGTGTTTTGGTTGGCGAAGACAACAAGATCAATCTGTATTATCTCAACGAGCTGTACGGCAACATTGCCGAGCACGTTTCGGGAGAAATCAGCCGTTACCTAGGGACCGCTATCCCGATCACTGCGGGTGTGTGGGGCGGGACGTATCTGATTGCGGACCCGACGGGGAAATGCAGGCGCCGGGTTTGGCGTTTGTACAGCATCGTCAATCTGCCGCAGAATTCGCCACTGGACAAACAGGAAAATCTGGAACGTTTGATCGAGTTTTATTGTCGTGCTTTTCACGATGCTTTCGAGCCGTACGAGATGGATTTGAGTTTGAAAATGTGGGGCGGCAAACTCCCTTACAGTTGCAAGCTGAAGCAGAGTTTTACCATGCACATGGAAGATTCCAAAAAGCGCATCAACTGGTTGCGTGCCTTTTTTGTGTGGAATCGGGCGCGCTGGGAAGAATCGATCATCTACGATCTGGTGCGTATCATCAAGGAGTACAAACAGTACTTCAATCTGGAGCGCGGCAAGGTGGTTCGCCCGGCCAAGGATCTCAAATTTCTTTTGCAGGATATCATCATCATTTACCGGACTTTGGAAAGTGCCTGCGATCCCGATTTTGTGGAGCATGCCGAACCGATCATTCAGGAACTGACCGATAGTTTTATGGAGGGTCTGTTCGATGAAAAGCGCATTCAATCACTTTACGAAAAGGTTTTCGACAGCGCGCTGATCTATGGCTACGAGCAGGCTCTGGAAGGCCCGTATCGCAAAGACGGATTGGATATCCACAAGATCGAGCACTGGCCGGTGGAGAAAATCAACTGGGCACCCGAAGCGTTGAAGGAAAAGCTCATTCCCCCCATTGAATCCATTTTCAACGGATTCCGAGAAAATCTGGAATTGCGGAATTCCATATCGTAGACCGACGACCCCTTTAAATCACTTTTAGACATTTATTTTGATCGATCAAAATAATTGACCGGGATCGGGTTTTTAAGTACTTGATTGAAGTGATCGTATAAAATGGCATATAATGAATAATACTTTTTGATCTTTGACGTGAGTTCGCCTGTATAATGTCCGCCAATAATCTATAGCCACTAGCAAAAATAAAGAGAGATTGTGATATGAGTCAAAATGAAGAAATTCATGAAGAGATAGACCATCCGTATGCGAAGGAAAACGGACTCGAATGGGATTTGGAAGCTTGGGAAAGGGTCAAACACGCTCCCGAATTCGTGCGTCCGGGTATTCGCAAACTCATGGTTCAACGTGCGCTCAAGCGTGGCTATAAGTTGATTACTTCTGAATTTTTAACCGATATTCGTAATGAATCGATGATGCTGGTGTCAAAAAGAGTCAAACAATTTGGCTTTGAAGAGTTGTCGATGGGTGCTTTTGATGAAGCAAAAGTGAAGATGAAATCCAGCCCCCGAAAAGTTGAGGTCATCGAAGAAATCACCGACTTTCTGGATCAAAGGACCGAGAAAAAAGAAGACATCATCGAAAAATTCAAGAACTATATGGATGTCGCGCCGACTGCAGGAATGCCGTGGACGAAGGAAGCTCTGGCTAAAATGGAAAAAGTGCCGCCTTTTGTTTTGGGAATGGCAAAACAGACCATTGAAGCGCAGTCTCGTGAGCGCGGCGACAAAATGGTGATGCCCGATATCATTGAAGAGGTTTTCACTAATATCATGCCTGCCTCTGCAAAAAAAGCAATGGGCATGGAGGTGACTGAGGAAGATGAAAAACGCGATATTGAAAATGCAAACAAGGCGGATGAACCTACAGAAACAACGTTGGAATGGACGGAAGAAGCTCTGACCAAGGTGCAACGCATTCCGATTCCTTTTATTCGCAATATGGCGGTCAAAAGAATTGAACAGGAAGTTGCAAAAGAGCAACAAACAGTTGTGACTATAGAATTATTTGAAAAATATCGATTCACATTCTAACAGTTAGCCCAGGCCAATTTATGAGCGACGACGACATTACAGACGACAGCATTCAGAACAATGGAATCAAAAAAAAGGGTGCTGAGGGCGATGAATCGGATAAAGATTTCAGCGATTCCGCAGAGGCGGAGCTTTTTTTGGAAATGATGGATTCTGTTGAAGAGGATATGGCTCGAATCGAAGAGCAGGGAATGGATTTGGGTGCGGCGGAGTGTATCTTTCTCATGTTGGCCTACCTTAAAGGGTATTGCAAAGAAGTGGAAATCGATTTTAACGAAGCCCTGAAAAATTATGAGGCGATCGAAAGAGAGTTGCCCGTTCCCGGTGCGGCATTGGAATCTTCCTGCATTTTGACTTTGGATTTGAACCAGATAGATCGGCAATTGTTGATCGATCTTGACCTGGCACCGGATGCGTTGATCAACCGAATGAAAATTGCGCCGGTGAAGAAAAATGGTGAATCGCATTTTAAATATTCAGAGGATGAATTGGGTCAATTGGCTCAGTTTATTTCAGCAGAATCGGATCGGTCGGAGGACATGGAAGTCTCTCAGGCATTGGATCAAATTTTCTTGAAGATCAGAAAAATCCTCGATCAGCATTCGCATTAAAAACCGTTTCAGAAAGTCATGTTTCTTCAGGGCCGGTCTCGGTGGAATGGCGAATTGCTCTGGAGTAAATTACAGCGGCACTAAAGAGGCTTCAGGCGTCTATCGAAAATCAGGATTCCCTTTGGAGTGGGGATCATTGATGTTAGAGACAGTCGTGTATCCCCAGCCGGGTGAACAAGTCCCGAGAAAAATCAATTCTTTCGATGTTGCGATTTATATTTAACAGCGTGGGGCAACGCGTTGTTCTTCTCATATTCATTTCGTTTATATCTCATGCGATCATACATTTGGCCCCCGGCGAGCCCAGTCTGGTTGATCCATCCAATCCGCGTTTGAAACCCGAAGACATCCAGAAAATTCGTTCTGCGTTTCATTTAGACGATCCGTTACACGTGCAATATTTCTATTGGGCGCGTGATCTGATTTCGGGAGATTTAAAATCGTTCAAAGACAATCAGCCCGTTCTGGCGAAAATCTGGGAGCGATTCTTAAATTCTTTTCCATTATTTTTAGTGGCGACGATTCTCACCTGGACTTTGGCCTTTCCGCTTGGAGTGCGTTCTGCTTTGACGCAAGGTTCTGTTTTTGACAAAGTTTCTACTTTTATGTCCTATGCCTTGATTTCCATACCCGGATTTTTTCTGTCCTATATTTGCATCATCGTTATGGTCAAACAGTTCCATTTCCCGGTCATCGGTATGAAAACGTTTGGGCTGGAAAATGCAGGAACGATGGTATCGATCATGGACAGATTGGAGCACATTGCCCTGCCGGCTTTCATGTCGGCGATGGGAGGGATCGCTATTCTTTCCCGTTATGTGCGCTCGCAGATGTTGGAAACGCTCAATCAGGACTACATTCGCACCGCCCGTGCCAAGGGCTTGTCTGAAGACACGGTGGTTTATCATCACGGATTGAGGAATGCATTATTGCCCTTCATCACCCTGTTTGGTTTGATGATTCCCGGCCTCATTGGCGGATCGGTGATATTTGAAACGATTTTTGCCTGGCCGGGTATGGGGCGTCTGGGCTATGAAGCGATTTTGTCGAGGGATTTCCCGATCATATTGACCTTGAATTTTTTTGCAGCGGCTCTTGCTCTGGTGGGTACGCTCATCTCGGATATTCTTTATGCCGTTGTCGATCCCCGTATTAAATTATAAACTTTGCATTCAATAAAGATGAAACCGACGGAGACCCCAGAATCCACCAGCCTTTTTCAGGAAAGTTGGCGGACTTTCAAGAAGAACCGAATGGCCTGGTTCAGTTTCACCTTTTTGGTGGGACTCACTGTTTTTGCCATCATGGGGAAAATCGTGACACACAGCGTTGCTTCTTTCGACCCGTCCGCCATCCGACTGGCAGATAAATTCATCCCGCCTTTGACAACTTATGAGGATAAGGGCGATGGTCAGGGGCTGAGCCCGGTGTTCGGGGTCTATTGGCTTGGAACGGATGATCTGGGACGCGATGTTTTATCCCGTATGCTGGAGGGAACCAGTGTTTCTTTGACCGTGGGCATCGTTGCCGTTGGAATTTCCCTGATCGTGGGAATCGGCATGGGAGGTTTGGCGGGATATTATGGCCGAAAAAAGCTTCTTTTCATTACCGTCGATACTTTGATCATGCGTATTGTCGATATTATGTTATGCTTTCCTGCATTTTTTTTGATTCTCACCGTAGTGGCTTTACTACCACCCAATATCTACAATATCATGATCGTGATCGGTCTCACGGGGTGGATGGGAACCGCTCGGTTTGTGCGGGCCGAGTTTTTGGCTCTGCGCGAGCAGGATTTTGTATTAGCCGCACGCAGTCAGGCGATTCCTGAGTGGCGGATCATTTTTATTCACATGGTACCCAACGCGATGGCACCTGTTCTCGTTTCCGCCGTGATCGGTGTGGCGACAGCGATACTCACAGAGTCCAGTCTCAGTTTTCTTGGCTTTGGCGTTCAGCCACCCGACGCGACCTGGGGCAATATTTTATCCGACGGAAAACAATTTATTTTTGACGCACCCTGGATCACCTTCATACCCGGATTTTCGATTCTTGTTGTCGTGCTGGCTTTCAATTTGTGTGGCGAAGGTCTTCGCGAAGCGTTCAATCCAAGACTGCGAAGGCAGAGATAACAACCATTAAACCACGAGCAAAATGATTTATTTGAAAGGATTGGGAAAAGCATTCGGCCCCAAAGTTTTATTTGAGAATTTGAATCTGCACCTGCGCCCCGGCGAGAAAGTTGGCCTCATCGGAGAAAACGGAGCTGGCAAATCTACATTGTTCAACATTGTAGCGGGTGTGGAATCGGCCGATTCGGGGCAGGTGGACTGGAAAAAAGGGATCCGCTGTGGAATGCTCACGCAGGTATTGGGAGCTCCGCATGAAACGGTACTGGAGCGAGCTGTGTCGGGTTGCGAAATTTTTGAACGCGTGCGTCGGGAACGGGAACGTCTGGAAGCTGATGTAAAGTTCCGCGACGAATCTCCGGATGAATGGGGGATGCGGCTGGCAGAGCTGGAGCATGAGTACAGCGATATGAACGGTTACGAGCTGGAAGCGGATGGAAAAAAAATCCTGCAAGGGCTGGGATTCAAAGTCGATCAGTTGGAAAAACCATTGGGTGAATTTTCCGGCGGTTGGCGTATGCGTGCCGAATTGGCCCGTCTCTTGTTACAACGTCCCGATCTGCTCATGCTCGACGAGCCGACCAACCATCTGGACTTGAGGTCCACCATCTGGCTGGAATCGTTTTTAAAAACCTACGCAGGGGCGGTGCTGTTGATCTCCCATGATCGTCGGTTCCTCAATTCCATTATCAGCCGCGTTGCCGAATTGGAGCGGGGTTGTCTGACGCTCTATACCGGGAATTACGACAAGTATGAAAAAGAAAAGGAACTGAATGCCGAACGTCTGGAATCTCAGGCGATCAATCAGGGCAAGCGCATTGCAGAAATCGAACGTTTTATTGAACGCTTTCGTTCTAAAAATACCAAAGCGACGCTGGTTCAAAGTCGTGTCAAACAGCTTGCTAAAATAGAGCGTGTGGAAACGGTGCAGAGCACCAAATCGGTTCATTTCCGATTTCCGCAACCCGTTCGTACCGGACGCATTCCCATTCGTTTGGAAAATGTGGATAAAAGTTACGATTCTCTCAGCATCTACAAAAATTTCTCAATCGCCATGGAACGCGGGTGGAAAGTGGCACTGGTTGGAGAAAACGGAGCTGGTAAATCGACCTTGCTGAAAATCATGGCAGGTGTTTTGGATGTCAATGCGGGAACCGTCGAATTGGGAGCCAACGTGGAACGCGCGTATTATTCCCAGCATCATTCCGAAGTGTTGGATTCGAGTCACACGGTTTTGGAATCCATGGAAGAGCTACCGAGCAAGTTGACCCGGACTCAGAAGCAAAGTCTGTTGGGAGCCTTTTTATTTTCAGGCGGAGACGTATTCAAAAAAGTATCCATCCTTTCAGGAGGAGAGCGTTCCAGACTGGCATTGGCGCGATTGTTAGCCAACCCGACTCCCGTTCTGTTTCTGGACGAGCCCACCAACCATCTCGATATGAAAACCTGCGAGATTCTTTCGGCGGCATTGGCCGATTTTGACGGCACTCTTTGCGTTATTTCCCATGATCGCTTTTTTCTTGATGCCATCGTCAATCACGTGTGGGAAGTGGACAACGGGACCGTTCGCAATTATGTCGGCAGTTATTCTGACTACGAATGGGCCAAAGCTAAAGAAGAAGAGGCGGCGGATGCTTTGAAAGCGCAACAAGTTGCCACCAAACCGACTTTTTCAGGCGACAACAAGGCAAAAAAAAGGCAACAGGCGGAGGAACGGAAAAACAAACATCAGCAACTGAAACCTCTGAAAACGCTTTTGGAAAAAGCCGAAGAAAATATGGATCGTTTGATGACTGAGAAGGCGAGTCTGGAAAACAGGCTTGCAGAACCGAAAATATACAACGCCGATCAAAAAGATAAACTGGCGGATCTGATCAAGCGACGCGCTGAAATAGAAAAAGAGGAGGCGCGCTGGTTGGAAAAATGGGAAGACGCTACCCAAAAAATTGAAAGTTTCTAAATAGCCATTTGTTGACAGGAAACGTGTGTTGCATTTATAGGTGGCATGGAAAGCTTTGATTGCGGTGGGTACGACGTGCCGTAAATTCCTTGACTTCCCAAGGCCCTGTTTCCATAATGATTCTTTTGTATTTTTTTAAACAAGGCTCCTGCGGGCGGTTTATCCATTTTTATAAAAAAGTTTGCCGTGAGTGCAAGACTTGCGTCGTTTTTTAGAGCGCATTGTGCTCTTGGCTACGGTGTCATGAAAGACGGCCCGAACTTTCTTAGTAAAAATTTACCGAACCGTGAGGATTTAATTTTTAGGAGAACGTGTAAATGAAAATAGCTTTAACAGGGATCACGGGTATGGTCGGTTCCCACCTGATCAAACGCCTGTATGCCGAGTCCGAAGAGAAACATGAAGTGCGAGCATTGATCCGGGAAGAAAGCGTCCTCGATCATTTGAAGCCTTATGAAGACGTAGATTATGTTATTGGTGGTCTGGAGGATCGTGAGTCGCTGGAAAAATTGACGGAGGGGATGGATGTATTGATTCATCTGGCCCATTTCCCTGGCCCGGTGCAAACGGTGGATGAATTGATCAAAGTCAATTTGAACGGGACTTTGGATTTATTGGAAGCGGCTAAAAAAGCACGCATCAAGCAGGTTGTTTTTATGAGTGCCTGTGCGGTATTTGGTGAAATTTTACCTACAGTCAGTGAAGAAAATCCGCTCAACGAAGACCACCCGGTGCGACCCGCGAGTCTGTATGGTTCCATCAAGTCTTCTATCGAATCGTTTCTGTTTCAGTATCAACGAAGTCGGGCATTTGATATCAATATCATACGTCCTGTGGCTATTTACGGAGTCAAACCGCAGATTGATAAATCGGAATGGTTTCAAACGATTGACTATCTCGCTACGAATTACAACGTCGATTTGAAAGGGAGCACCAAATATGTTTCCGTTGATTCCGTTGTTCAGTCGATTGAGAAAGTATTGGGCAACCGCGCGGTAGCGGGTAAAATTTTTCACCTGATCGATGGTTTTATTCATAATCTCGAATTAGGGGAAATGATCGTCGAACTGGTCGATTCTTTCGGAGAAATCGAGGGCATTCGCGGCGAACCAGGTGTTGCTATGAGCAATCAGGCGGCAATCGACCTGGGTGTCGAATTCAAGGGACGAGAGGGAATCAAAGAATATATCAAATTAGTTCATAAACTACAGACCGAATACGGCGGGGATAGAAACGTACAGAATTGGTAGGCAGTTGCCAACGACGTGTGTTTCTATCTGCAACATTCTTGATGTTTATGAGGATGTGGAAGCGTGGGTTGAGAAAGAGCAACTCAAAGTTGAGGTTTGTTAAGAAATCTGTTATAAAGCCTAATTAATAAAAAAAATTCCAAGGATTAATAAAAACATGGCAACTCTTGAATCGATCAAAACGTTTATTGTAAAAGCAAAAGAAAAAGCTAAGGGCAGTGAAGGAACAGAAAAGAAGGAATCGCGCAAGAAAGTAAAGCGTCTGCAACGAAAAGCTTCAAAAATCGTAGCCTGCGAAAAACGTCAGGAATTGAACAAAAAACCCAAAAAAGATCGTCCTAAAAGGGACTAAGTTTTCGGTCTTCAGCGAATGACTAAAAAATTCGAAATCGAAAAACTGGTCCAGTTGGCGCGTCTGTCTCTGTCGGATGATGAGAAAGCTCAGCTTGAAGGTGATCTTTTGTCCATCCTCGGTTACATTGACAAACTGGAGACCTTGGACACATCCAATATTGAGCCTACTTCTCAGGCACTTTCCGTTCATAACGTTTTTCGGGAAGATGAACTGACGGAAAAGGTTTCGGGTGAGGAATGTCTCCAGCTTGCCCCCGCACATTATAAAGACCACTACGAGGCTCCGAAAATCATTTAACGGGTGACCGTCACTGTGCCGCTCAAGATTGGGCGGCAAAAGGGCTTTGTCTTTCAGAGAGCTGTTCGATGGCAAGAAATCGGACAGGCTCGGAAAGTTTGAATGTCAGCTCTGCGCGTTCCCAAAGATTTCTATTCTCTAATATCATCATGCATCGACTCACCATTGAACAGGCTGTTGAAGGATTGCAGGCACGAAAGTTTTCCTCTGCCGAATTGACCCAGGCGATTTACGATCGCATTGATAAAATTGAGGGAAGTGTTTCTGCCTATATCCATTTGACGCGCGAAATGGCTCAACAACAAGCTCAAGACGCCGACCGGCTCATCGCCCAAGGTGAGAAGAAGCCATTGTTGGGCGTGCCCATTGCCTTGAAAGATTTGATCTGTGCGCAAGGCACTCGCACCACCTGTGGTTCAAAAATATTGAATGATTTTGTTTCGCCTTACGACGCGACGGTTGTCCGCAGATTGAAAGATGCAGGAGCCGTTCTCATAGGCAAAACCAATATGGATGAATTTGGAATGGGGTCTTCTACCGAGAATTCCTGGCATGGCACCAGTAAAAATCCCTGGAATCTGGAACGGACACCGGGAGGATCGAGTGGTGGAAGTGCGGTCGCTGTATCAGCGAACGAATGCATTGCCGCTCTCGGTTCCGACACCGGCGGTTCCATTCGACAACCGGCTTCGTTCTGCGGCATCACAGGGTTGAAACCAACCTATGGGCGTGTCTCTCGTTTTGGTTTGATTGCCTACGCATCGTCACTCGATCAAATCGGGCCGATGACGAAGACGGTAGCGGATTCTGCGATCATGTTGAATGTGATTTGTGGAAAAGATCCGAAAGATTCCACTTCGGCAGAAGTTGCTGTTCCTGATTTCAGTCAGGCATTGCGACAGGATGTGAAGGGGATGCGAGTCGGTCTGCCAAGCGAGTATTTCACTTCAGGACTCGATCCCGAAGTTGAAGAGAGCATCCGAAAATCTGCCAAGACGCTTGAATCGCTGGGGATGGAGATTGTAGACGTTTCGCTTCCGCATCTGGAATATGCCGTCGCCTGTTATTATATCGTCGCCTGCGCCGAAGCCAGTGCCAACCTTTCGCGATACGATGGTGTCAAATACGGTTACCGTTCCGAACGTTCCGAGACCCTCATGGACATGTATTCAAATACGAGGGAAGAGGGCTTTGGCAAAGAAGTCAAACGTCGTATCCTTCTGGGAACCTTCGTGCTCAGTTCCGGCTATTACGATGCCTATTATCTGAAAGGCCAGAAAGTCCGCACGCTTATCAAAAATGATTTTGAAAATGCGTTCAAACAATGCGATGTGATCGCTTCCCCCACAGCTCCTGCACCGGCTTTCAAGTTCAATGAAAAAACGGGCGATCCTCTACAAATGTACCTGTCGGATATCTACACCATTTCCGCGAATCTGGCAGGTGTTCCCGGTATGTCCATCCCTTGCGGGCAATCAAGCACTGGCTTGCCCATCGGCCTGCAACTCATGGCGAAACATTTTGACGAGGAAACCCTGCTTCGAGTGGGGCATCAGTATCAACAAAATACCGATCACCATCTGAAATTCCCCTCCCTTTAAACAAACGGAAATACCTTTCCCCGCTGATTCACTGCAACGTTTTAAATCTCGATCATATGCGCCCCCGCAGATTGGAGGGCAGTGGCAGACCAATGGTGACAGGTCATGAGAATCACCTGTCGGGACTGTGCGAATTGATTCAATACCGCGATCACTTCTTTTGCGCGCTTGTCGTCGAAGTTGACGAACACATCGTCCATGATGATGGGTAAAGGTTCAGAGCGCGTTTCGTATTCTTCTATCAAACCAAGGCGCATGGACAAATAAAGTTGTTCGCGCGCACCCCGGCTCATTTCCAAAAAGCCTTTTTGTTTGCCGTCACTTGTCTGGACGATGATATCGTCATGTTCCGCAGGTTTGAAAATACCCGCGTAACGATTGGCAGTGATTTGATCGAAGATAGCCGTGGCAGATTTGATGACGCCGGGTTGCCGGGTTTTTTCATAAATCGATTTGGCTTCGCTCAACATATAGAGCGCGATTTGATGCGTTGCCCATTTTCTAGCAATCTCGTTTAAAGTTTGCCGATCGCTTTCCCACTGATTTTGTTGTTCTGTGAGCGCGTCGTCGTTAGCGATTTGTTCCATTGCTTGCCGAGTTTCACCGATTTCCTGCAAGAGACGGTCACGGGTTTCTTTCATCTCTTTCAGGCGGGTGTCTGCTCGTTCCAGCTCTGCTTGATTCTCAATGGGATCGGTATGGAAAATAGTTTGCATGAAAGCGTCGTAAGCAGAACCCATCCCCACGCGAATTCGAATCTGGCTTTCCTGATTCTCTATCTTGTTTTTCAAAGCTGATTTTTTTTCGATCAGTTGTTGTTTCTCGCGAAATTCGAATTCGTCTTTTACCAAAGCGGATAGTATGAAACGAGAAAGTTCTGTTTCTTTGTTTTCGAGGTCTTGAACCAATCTTTTTAATTTTAATTGTTGCCCCACTTTTTGTTTTTCGAAAAGGAGAAACTTTTGTCGGGATGATTTATTTTCCTCAAAACTTTTGGCTAGAATTTCGATACTGGCAGAGAGATCCCGGTTGAAAGAAAAGCCCGGAAGAGTCACTGCAATACGTTCGACTTTTTTCCGAGCGTCTTCCAGAGAGAGTGTCATCTCCTGTATTCTTGACTCCAAACGCGTTCGATCGTGCAATAAATTTCGTATGTCATCCGAACGGTCACCAAATTCTTTCGCATTCAACGGAGATATATCGGGATTGAGTTTTCTTTTCTTCAGCCAGTCTTGCCATTCTTCTTTCTTTTGTGAAAATGCCAGATCATCCGCTTTGCATTGAGACTCATAATTTTTTTGCAGAGTGTCCTCTCTTTTAAAATCTTCTCCTTTTGTGCCTGCTAGAAAAAAAAGGATAACCCCCATACTTGCGATGATAAGGGCAGAGCCAACAAAAATAGAATCGCCCAGAAAAAATCCATAAACCGCCATCAGTCCGCCCAGAGCCATCAGCCCATAAACAAAATACTTCAACCACTTTGGAGTTGCAGAACCCTTCGACCGTTCCTCGTCGCGACGTTCCTGATGAAGTGCCAGTTTGTTTCTGGACTCGACACTTTTTTGGCGAAGCGATTCGAGTGCTGAATGAAATAGATCGATTTGGCTGATTTCCAGAGATGTGAGCTGAAAACGGAGTGCGTCATCTTCTCCCCAATGAGGATCAATTCTTGAAATTTTTTCCCGTATCTTTGTGCACAGATTTTCTTGCTCAATTTTGACGGTATTCAGGTCTTTGTTCGCAGACCGAACTTTCTCAGCACTTTGTTGCAAGTAAATCAAATCGTGTTCGTGTTCGAGCAGAGCGGGGTTCAAAGTGATTGCGTTGAGTTCTCTATCCAGTGCTTCGAGCGTATTTTGCTCTTCGCGTAATCGGATTTTTAAAGCGTCCCGTTCCCTTTTTATAGCTTCCAGTGCGGGCAATCCCCCTTCGGGGAAGGTGCTTGAATCGGGCAGACTGGCGAGTTCCTTTTTTGTTGAGATCAACTCGATGGCAGTGGGATAAAGTTCGTGGAGCAATTGAAGCTGACGCAGTTTTTTTTCTGAAGCGTCAATGGCAAGGGCCTGTTGTTGACTTTCTTTGTCAAGCTCTTGCAAACGGGCAAAACGGCTTTCGTATTGTTGCGCTTCCTGCCGTATTTTTTTTATATGAGCCTGAGTTTCTTTCATTTTTTTTGCAAGAACATTTGCCTGAGGATTTGCCCCGCGTGGTTTGAACCATTCATCGCAAACTTTTCCCAGATTTTTTTCAACTTCATTGATTGAGACGGTTCCCAATCCCAATCCTGCGCCATAGATACGATTCTTGATCTCGTCGCCCTGTAAAGACTGCATGCTTTGCAATTCGTCGAGACTGAAAGCGTAAACGTTTTCGTACATCTCTTTGGTGGCAGAACCGAGCAAGTCTTCCAGCCCGGCAGCATTCTGTGATTCTTTGCCAGGATGCGTGATAGTGACCGGGCCGTTGTTGGCACCTTGAACGCGTCGGATGCTCACGCACTCGCCCGACTTCAATTCGCAGATCAATTGGCCCGCGCAGGGTGCACCATTGACAGGTTCGTACAGATTTTTTTTACTGGCTTTGCTTGGAAAGCCAAACAAAATCCTGCGAATGAATTCGAGCAGAGAAGTTTTGCCAAATTCGTTCGGGCCGTAGATGACGTTGATACCGGGTTGGAATCCCGTGATCCGTTTGTTGATGAGGACACCGAAACCGTCGATGATTAATTCGCGAATTTGCATGGGATCAGGAAGGGGGAATCAAATGGTTCAAGGTCAAGTCTCGTGCGTCTGCTAAAATCTTTGCCAGTTCCTCATCTGAAATTTCTTCCAGAAAACTGCGGCCCTGCCAGGATTCAAACATGGGTTTGAGTTGTTCTCGAATGGCGTCAGCGTGGTCCGATGCTTCGACTTCTGAATAATGTGACAGCAGGTCGGCAATGAAATCGTTGCCTTTTTTAAGAGCATTGATGTCGAAGGTGCCCGCTGTATTGAGTTTGAGGTCGAGCCATATCTGAGGTTCGCGCGCTTCAAAAATCGTTTGCAGTTCGTCGGCAAAGGCATCGAGGGCACCGGGTTTGCGCAATTCGTGATTGATGGAAGTTCTTCCTTCCAGACTCAAGCGGATCAGAACAGGGCGGTCTTCGGCTTCGACGGACAAGCCTTCGCAGTGAGCCTGAATTTTTTCGGCGGCAGAGTCGAGGTCGAATGCGGACTCTATATTCAGTCGGGAAACAATATAACGCAAGGCATCGATGGGAATGAAGCGAATGTCAGGTGCGGAATCGTGAGTCAGTTCTACCAGACAACAGCCTTTGGCTCCACTTTCGCGACTGTGTCGGGCCTGAGTGTTGCCGGGGTAAACGACGGCAGGTCGTTCCGCACGCAATATCTGGTTGCAATGGACATGTCCCAGTGCCCAATAATCGAAGCCTTTACTGATGAGATCTTCCAGTGTGCAAGGGGCGTAGTTTTCGTGGCCAGTGTTGCCGCCAACATTGGCGTGTAAAACTGCGATGGAAAATCCTGCATATTGACCGGGGTCGAATTTCAGGGCCAGATTTTCTTTGACATCGCGGGTGGGGAAACTACAGCCATGAATCTGTGCGATCTCGATTCCATTTTGTATGATGGGAATGCGTTCGGGTTCTTTACCTGCAAAGACGTGAACCCGTTCGGGCCATCTGAGGGAGGCTGACCAGCCATCGAGCGGATCGTGGTTGCCATGAGCGACAAATACTTCGATGCCTGCATTGGACAATTCCTGCAGACCATGACGAAATCGGAATTGAGCATGCAGGCTTTTGTCTGTTCCGTCGTAGACATCGCCCGCGATGATCACAGCGGAAACCTGTTCGCGCAGAGCAAGAGCGACGATGTTTTGAAATGATTTGTAAGTCGCTTCGCGCAGGGTCGCGGCCAGTTCAGGACGCACCCCTCCCAACCCCTTGAAAGGACTGTCGATGTGCAGGTCGGAGCAGTGGATGAATCGAAAAGTAGTCATGCCATGTCCTCAAGCAGGAAGCAGGTTTTTGTTGATCTGCTCAATGAGGCGAGAACTTTCTTCCTGCCATGGGAAACGGTTTGTCGCCAGATAGACCACGCGATCCTCATTTTCGAGGTTCAGACCATTGCCGGGATTGAGCATGAGGGTTTCCTGCGATTTGCGTTTGATCCCCAAAATTTCGACGGGAAAGTCCAGTTGCATTGCCGCAAGTTTGACTTGCCCGAATTGCAGGGAGGCGGAGTCCGTCCATTGCCCTACAGGAGTACGGCTGATATAGATCTGGTTGCCGCCGGTATTGGAGGATAGCTGGCTGTAGACTTCAAACACTCCAGGGTCTTCCAATTCCTGGACGAGCAGGCCCATTTGCAAATTCATCGCGCTGACGCCACCGTCGATGTTAAACATTGCGAGATTGTTCAGAGTTTCGCTTCGCCCACAAGCCATAACGGTGATGACCTGCGGCCATTTTTTTTCTATCAAACCGGCGGTCAAAGTATTGGTATCGTCCATACTGGGATTGGACGGGGACGACAACAGGAGACATCCTTTTGCAAACTGTAAATTCGCGCGTTCTAATGTATCCAGCCTTGAAGGCATGCCGGAAATATATCCATCAATCTGGCTTGCTAAGGTATCGGGAATTTCTTTATCATCGTTGGGCAATGCCGCAGAGATTAGCACGCGCGGGAGGTCTTTGAAATCTGCACTCAGATCCAGCTCTTTTAAAATATCGCGGATTTCTTCATAACTAGGCAAGTTGACGATGACCAGATGATCTCGACCTGTGTATTGGCCTTCTCCCTTCATTTTTCGAGTCCTCCGCTGAATAGCTTTTTCAAGAATCACCCCCGTGAACAGGCCAAAACACGCGATGCCGATCATGGAAGTAAAAACGGTGATGAAACGACCTTCTGCAGTCTTGGCAGAAAAATCTCCATATCCTATGGTTGTCAGAGTGATGTAGGCGGTCCAAAGTCCATCACTGAAGGTAACGTCCTTTTCAAACAAGTAAAAAGTGGTCGCAAACAGCAGGAGCATCAGAGTGAGGACCCCGAGCAACAGGAGCAAACTACGCAGAATAGGGCGTCGGAAGCTTCTGATGACTTGTCTCAAAAAGATTTGTTGAAGTGCCATTGGCTCTGGACCATTCGTTTGAATCGTGATGAACACGAGGTATTTCAAAGCATCCCTCGAAACCTCGATGCATTATAACTGCTTCGGCAGTCAAAAGATATGTGCCCCTGAAGGAAGTTAAAGAGAGATCGCATTCCTTAAATCAGAGCAAAACAGGTGAAAGTTATTATTTCCAATTCATTCTCATTGTGGTAGAATTTCCAGCTGGTATTGCTTCTTTCCTGATTTCTTGCGACTAAGAAATCAATCAAAATAAATTTTTCAAGGAAGGTTTTCAAATGAAAGATGGTTTTCAAATGAAACGTTGGATTGCAGGAATGGTAGTGTCTTTGGTGTTGGTCTTGACTCTGGATGCAAGTGCTAGTGCTGAGGATTTCTCTGCGCGTTTTGAAAAGGGAGCCTCCTCTTTTGGTTTGCAAGCGGGTTTTGGTTACACAATTGATTTACCACCGGGACGAGATCGATCCGACATAAGCTTTCTTTTCTTCTTTCCGAACTATCAGAAAAATCTGACGGGTATGATGGGTGAAGGTTTCTACCGTGGTGCCTGGTTTTGGCACGTCGAAGCGGGAATGGCAGAGGCCTTGAACCGCGATGGTGAATATCTGTTCGGTATTTCTCCGCTCATGGCAGAGTATAAATTCCTGAGTCCTGAGCGCAGTTGGGCTCCCAACATTTTACTTGGGGCAGGTTTTGCTTATACGAATTGGAAGGACATTGCAGAACGAGAATTGGGAACTGAGTTTGAATTTCTTCTGCATGCAGGTGCCGGGATCGAATTTTTTCAGGAAGGTTCCCGTTCGTACTCAATCAATTATCGACTTTTTCACGTTTCCAACGCAGGAATCAACCGACCCAATATTGGTCTCAACGCTCATGTCCTGAGCTTGGGCATGCGCTTCTGACCTCCACTTTATTGTGGAAAGAATTGGACTCGCATCGGATATTCCAGTTGTACGCAATTGTAAGTGGTTCCGTTTCGGGCTGATAGGAGTTGACCGCCGAGCGGGACGGAAAATAACGTAATGAAAGATTCTAAAGTTGTTTCATTACGTTCTTTTCACAACGGCTTGGGTTTGCTTGCCCGATTTGCATTCCATTATCCTTGGTTAGTTATTTTATTCTCCCTGCTCTCCGCAGGGATTTGTTTATGGATCACGGCAGAGCGACTCACCTTTCATACCAGCCGTAGCGACCTTCTTCCTAAAAATCAGGAATACATTCACCTCTACGAAAAATACCGCGCAGAGTTTGAGGACTTTGACGGCATGATCGTGGTGGTCGAAAGTAATGAGCCCGATCGTCTGAAAAAATTTGCCGCTACCCTGGCTGGCAAAATGAAAAATCGCCCTCAGCAATTTCTAGAAATCTTTTACAAAATTGATGTCGATCCATTCAAGGAATCGGCTTTACTCTACCTCGATCCCAAGGAATTGCATGATCTCGGTGGGAAAATCATTGCCCATCAATCGTTCCTTGAATCCATCAACTCCCGCCCGGGACTCAACCAGCTCCTCACAAGCGTCAACGCTAAGATCAGCTCCGGCATGGTAGACAATCTGGTTTCCGGTTTTCTTGGTGAGCAAGATGTGACGGCGGGAGAAGATACTGAAGATTTATCTCTATTGATAGAGATTGAAAAGCAGATGGTCGAGCATTTGCAAGAAAATCCCGTTTCTTACAAGTCGCCCTGGAAATCATTTCTTTCTGGAAAAGAGAGAGGTTTGCAAGAGGAAGGTTACCTGGTTTCCGAAGATGAAACGCTCCTGTTTCTTTTGATTGTTCCCAATGAAGAAAGTTCCGGCTTCACAGGGTATAAGGACTCCGTCAATCTGGCGCGGGCGTTGATCGCGGAAACTCTTTCCGACTATCCGGGGGTTACAGCAGGACTCACGGGTGAAGACGTGATCGCTTCGGATGAAATGGTAATGACAGAAATTGATGTGCGGGGAGCCTCCTTTCTAGCACTGGGAGGTGTTGCTCTTTTATACATCATCGCATATGGCGGAATCGTCAAACCCTTGTTGGCCGTTGCCAGCCTGATCGTGGGAGTTTGCTGGTCTTTGGGTTGGGCTTCCCTTTCGGTGGGGCACTTAAATATTTTGTCTGTTGTTTTTACAACTATATTGATCGGTCTGGGCATTGATTTTGGAGTTCACCTTCTCGAACGTTACCGGGAAGAGCGCGGGGCCGGTAAAAGTGCTTACGATGCTTTGCAGGATGCCATGCAAGGGACAGGGCAAAGCAATGTTGCCGGCGCAATCGCCATTGGTATTGCATTCGGTGGTTTGACACTCACCGATTTCACGGGCATTGCAGAGTTGGGGTGGATCGCAGGCGGCGGCGTCATTTTATGTATGGTTTCCATGCTTCTGCTCTTGCCAGCGTTGATTGCGCTGGAAGAGCGGTGGCGTCAACCCCATTATGAAGTGTCCGCAGTGGATCAGGTTAAAGCACGTTTGCTGAAAGGTTTTTTTGAAAGCTACGGCAAGATCATTGCCGGAACATTTATTTTCACTGCGATTTGTGTCTATTCATTGCAGGATGTCAAATTCGATTACAATCTGCTGAATCTGCAGGCCAAGGGAACAGAGGCGGTGATCTTTGAATTGAAGATTCTTGAAAAAGCCAAACGCTCCACCTGGTCTGCCGCACTCATCGCCGATTCACTGGAGTCCGCACGTACGCTGGAAGCGAAAATCAAACAGCTTCCCACCGTGGGTCGAGTAGAAAGCGTGGTCTCCGCTTTGCCCGCAGGACAGGAAGGTAAAATCCAGTATGTGAAAACAATCGCTCCCCTACTGGAAGAGATGGAACCGGCCGAGAAAGACGGTGATTTTTCATTGCAACGCTTGATCCGTGTCATGAAAAAAATAAGCTTCAAATTGCAGGATCGCGAGGGTGAAGAGAGCGCAAACGAATCTGTTAAAACAGCGGGGATTTGGGCCAAACGGTTTTTGAACACCGTGGAGAAAGGCGATCAGGAAATAGCGGAAAAAAAATTATCTGCTTATTCCGGGGAGCTGATGGTTGACTACAGAAAACAGATCGCCGATTTAAGACAAGCCGCACATCCCCATGTGATCACTGTTGAAAACCTGCCCTCCTTGCTGAAAAAACGTTTCGTCGGTACCAACGGGCACTATCTGGTTTCAGTGTTTCCCAAGGTCAATATTTGGGAGCGTGAAGGGATGACGCAATTTCTGACAGAATTGAGGCGGATCGACCCCGAAGTGACGGGCAATGCCGTCCATATGTATACGTCGAGCCAGAAGATGCGGGATGGCTATGTCAAGGGTGGGCTCTACGCGCTGGTGGGGATTGTCATTTACCTTTTTATTACATTTCGGAAACCGGGAACGGTTCTGCTGATATTACTTCCCGTTGGGTTTGGAGCGATTTGGACGGCAGGGATCATGCCCTGGCTGGATGTTTCCTTCAATCTGGCAAATCTGGTGATTTTGCCTTTGATACTAGGGATTGGCGTTGTCGATGGCGTTCATATCGTGCATCGCTACCGTGAAGAAGGCAATGTGAAGGGAGTGGTTCTGGCCCCGAGCGTGGCCAATGCGGTGGTTCTGACTTCCTTGACGACAATGATTGGATTTGGCAGTCTCATGACCGCCGATCATCGCGGTGTTTATAGCCTGGGACTTGCACTGTTACTTGGGGTTGGAGCGTGTCTGGTGGCATCTTTTACCCTGTTGCCTGCGCTCCTCAAGCTTTGCCACATTCGTGGCTGGGAAGTCTGATATCTGAAAGATATCAGGCACAAAAAAACCCGACAGGAATTTCCTGTCGGGTTTTAAAAAACAACTGCTCAGTTGCCGAGCGTTAACCCGGCAACTGTATAGTTTATTTACTTGGGGATTACTTTTGAAGCTTGTGGTCCTTTTTGGCCCATACTTCTCTCAAACTCAACTACTTGACCTTCTCTCAAAGTTTTGAAACCGTCAATTTGAATTTCTGAAAAGTGTACAAAACAATCCTCTCCTTCATCCGATTCAATGAACCCATAACCCTTGCTTTCGTTGAACCACTTTACTTTTCCTTCTGCCATTTTACTACTCCCTAAATTAGGCGGGAAAGAACAGAACTTTAGTCTGAAAATCTTTCCCGGTTTGAATTGGGGGTTGGATTGTTTTGCAAGAACTTTTAGCGAGCCAATCTCAAGAGAGAACCATAAGGACCCAGTCTCAACAAACGGGTTTGCTATGCACCCGAGGCCTGATACTAAATAAATTCACTTAGCATAAATCTTCTCAACCCTTCTTTTACGCATTCATAATAACACAAGAAAATAAAAATACACTACTTATTTTCACTAAAAATGCATTTTTTTAAATATTTTTTTAGTTTTGGGGAGATTTGAAATATCGGAAGTTATGCTGCTTTAAAATGGAAATATAGAATATTTATTAAAAATACATTTAAAAACAATGTGTTGCTGGTTGTCTGGGTGGCGGACGTGCTTCGAGTGAGGGGGCGGTGTTGGCAGGTATTTATTTTGTAAATTATTTCCCCGGTCTGCAGAAGGAATGGTATTCTTCGCCGGCGCATCAGTTACGATAGGATCATTGTCTGTATTGAAGAGCTGATTCTATTGGGAGTGGGGTTTGATCGTTTGATTTGATGCGGGCTGAAGGTTTGTATCAATGTTTGTTTGGATTACATGAAAAACTCGATATATGCCATCCAGGAGAGCATTGAAAGAATCAATACGGTGTAGCCAATGTGCACGAATATTGTGAAGATGCGGTTTTCTTGTCGCGGAACCGGTGTTGGTTTGTTTGAGTCGGATTTTTTCATAAAGCGGTCTTTTTTACAGAGATGTCTTATTAATAGGCTTCTATAGTAGAGTTATCCGATTGTCATGGCGGGGAGAAAAGCGTTGCAACCCGTCGCTCTATGGATTATTTTTATCTGCTATAATGTGATTTTGCTTGTTTTTTTCAGGATTGTAAACTGATGAAACGCAACTTTTTGTTTTTCCAGTACTTAAAGAAGGTTGGGTTTCTGCTTGTGCTGGTGTCAGGTATTCTATCTGTTGTCTGGTTTCTACAAAGGAGCACTCCAGCGCAACCCGAGCCACTCAACGAATGGTTGAAATTGGTTCCGGGATTGGATCTGGGTGTTTTTGTAGGATCGAAGAAGACGGTGCGAGGCGATTCAAAAATCAGAATTCTGCGTATCGATCCGCAGTATTTTGAATTTCGTTTGCTCAATGTATCTGCGATGAAAAACCAGGAACTGCTTTCTGCGAGGGATTGGGCCCGGCGTTACGGTCTGGTAGCCACGATCAATCCAAGTATGTATCAGGAGAACAAGAGTTCGAGTGTTTCTTTGCAACGTTTTCGGGGGCATATCAATCACAGTCGCCTTTCGAAAGACCGCACTCTTTTTGCTTTTGATTCTTTGACGCCAAGTGTTCCCAAGGCGCAGATCATTGACCGGGATTGTCAGGATTTGCAGGCACTGGATAAAGAATATGGCGGGATGATACAAAGCATCCGCATGATTTCTTGTAATCGGGAGAATGTTTGGGAACTGCAGGAAAAGGTTTGGAGTGCGACAGCTATAGGTAGTGATGATAAGGGGAGAATTTTATTCATTCATGTACGAACCCCATTCACGATGCACGACTTGGTTGACATGCTTTTGGAACTCCCGATTGGATTGCAACGTGCGATGTATACGGAAGGGGGACCAGAAGCCCAGCTTTACCTGAACGCCGGGGGGCATGAATTTGAGTTTGTAGGAAAATATGCAGATAGCGAAGGGAACACAGGCGAAAATGGATTCGCCTGGCCCATCCCTAATGTATTAGGGGTTGTGCCTATCGCTAACAACTGAAAACTGATTTTAGGGCACCTCTGAAAATTGCCATTGGCCACGAGCCTCCCTTATGAAATAAGGGCGAGCGTGTTGCCTCAAGAAAAATTTTCAGATTATTAGAGGCCCCCTTTAGATGGTGAGCGAGTAGAGCGATTGCCAATGAAAATGCCCCATAGTGAAAACGGTTTTCAATGCAAACCGCGGATTCGGATTGTGAAGGGAAAAACCATTGCATTGGGACCGGGAAAGGTCGATTTATTGGAAGCGGTAGACCGGGTGGGTTCTATTTCGCAAGCGGCCCGATTGATGAAGTTGAGTTATCGTCGGGCCTGGGACATGATTCATATGATCAACCAAAATTTTAAAACGCCTCTGGTCGCACGGGTTGCTGGTGGTAAAGGTGGCGGTGGTGCCTACTTGACGGAAGAAGGTAAATCGGTTGTTTGTCTTTACAGGAAAATGGAGCAGGGGGCATTGGTCACTATGCAAAAGGAATGGGATGATCTCCAGAAATTATTGCGAGATCCCGATTCTGAAGACAGTGACTCGAACGAGACGAAATAAGAAAAATTCTGCAAAAGGTTTTACGACTCGTTGAACAGGTGCCATGGATTTTGTATTTCGTGGTTTGATTGACTTCATCACTATTCCTCTCCGGTGGCGATGAGGAACGTTTATTTAGTTTGTAATTTTGAAATGGTTTTATGATTCCTGCTAAAAACAAACCTTTTATTGACAAGTGTATTGTGAGCTTCAGCCACGACCGCTTTCCTTCCCGTGCTCAGGCCGATGCGACGAGTCTCGCCAAAGCCCGTAGAGAAATCGAACAGGGAAAGCTGGGTGTGAGCCATTTGATTCTTCGCGCATGCGACGATTCGATAGATCGGCTCAAATTCCTTTTTCTGATCCATGGTATTCCCATCATGTGTTATGCCCTGGCCAATATTCTTAAGTCATCGCTTCAGCAAATCGTGGTGGTGGGATCGCGGGAAACAGAAAAAATTCTTCAGCTTTATTTGGAGATCAATGGGCACAACGGAAAAACCATTCGTTTTGTAGAGGAAGACACCAATAATCTGAGTATATTGAATACTCTGAGTCTGGGGAAAAGCAGTCTGGATTTGGATTTGGATGAGATGATCCTTTTTCAGCCCGGTGACCTGCCGTTTTTATACGACATGGAAAAAACGCTGAAAGATGAGGATATTAAAAATTATAATCTTATCCTCTGGCTCAATTCGCGCCAGAAAATGTTTCCCGAAATTGAAAAATTTCCAGAAAGCGAGTTCGTCCGTAGAAATTATCACTACCGTGGTATTTATCAGGATGGCAAACAATGCCATGATTTAAAGGAACCGAATATTTATCCCATCAACTTGTCGCGAGTGGAGATGGACATCATTGAGTACCTTCATTCCTCACGCAAGGATGGAAATATCTTTGAAGCGGGGATCCGAAAAGCGGCCTCCTTGCCGACACGGCTGTTGCGTCTGATCCCTAATTTTTTTCATCATTGGAAGTACTTTCAGCGCGATCTGAAAAATTTTCGAGCGAATCGAGAATACAAATTTGGAGCGCATGAAGCCAATTTCCATGAAGGGGCATCGATTTTGTTAAATACTCCTTTCAAAACAAAATTGCACGATGACCCCGCCTTTGTTTCTGACGTGGACGCTTTGGAAGATTGGGAAGATTTTGAAGCGATGACTCATTGTATTACGCGGTCACATGGTGAAAACGGGTTGCAGGAAATACATCCAGGCGGGGAAGATTTGTTACGCTTCAGAGAAAAGGCGATGCCGGAATTAAAAAAAATACTGCCCATTTACGCTGATTTTCCTGATTACCTCAACCAGATCTACAAGGATATGGAAATGGCTCACGTTCCCTTCGACGCAAAAGGGAATTATGTGATGCCTGGTGATCGCCAGAACTATGCAGAGACGGCATGTCGGTGGTACCAGGAAAAATGTAAGATGCTTCAGACCCAATGTTAAGACTTGCCTTTTGAATTTCACCCACTCTAAGAATTTTTATCGAAGCCTGTTTGCAATGAATAAAATTATAGCGGTCTTTTTCTGTTTGTGGATTTTTTTGGGATGCGAAAAACTGGAAGAATCGCCCCTCATGCTGGCTCCCAATTCTGAGCCGTCGGCTGTTCAAAACAATGACAGAGGGCTTGAAAATTTTCAGAAACGAGAATATTTCGATGCGATGTTGAATTTCAATCAGGCGCAGGAAGCAGATTTTTCATCAGGCGAGGTGCATTTCAATTTTGCTCTGGCACTTCATATGCTGAATAAGGGAAAGAGAGCGCAGGAACAATTCCAGTTGGCAAAAAAATATGCAGAAGGAAATCCTTTGATATTAGAGTCGAAACTGTTGAATAAATATCTTGGGAATTAAAAGAGATATAGATTGCTACTTTGGACCCCTTGGGGGTTGCTTGACTTTGGATGGGGGCGAACGCATAATGCCCCATCGTATTTGCATTCCGGGTTTATTGTCCCTGTGTTGTATAGGGGCGTAATTTTTTTCTAATTTAAAGATTAAGGGTTTGAACATGTCGGTTGCTGTCATTGCGGGGATGCAATGGGGAGATGAGGGTAAAGGAAAAGTCGTCGATCTTCTTGCTGAAGATGCGGACATCGTTGCGCGTTATCAAGGCGGACACAATGCGGGTCACACGATTTATTGCGATGGCAAACAGTACGTCCTTCATCTGATTCCTTCTGGTATTTTTCACGAAGGAAAAATTTGTGTGATCGGTAACGGAGTAGTGATTGATCCGAAAGCCCTGTTGGAAGAAATGGGTCAGTTGGAAAAAGCAGGTATCGAGTTTCAGAGCCGCCTGCTGATTTCGGATCGTGCGAACATTATCCTTCCCTATCATTGCAGTAGCGATGTCAGCCGTGAATGCGACGGAAAATATCAGAAGATTGGAACCACGGGGCGGGGCATCGGTCCTTCTTATGCCGATAAAATCGCTCGTCTGGGAATACGCACCTGTGACTTGCGTGATGAAAACCGACTGCTGAAACTGGTGCGGGATAATTACGATGAAAAGAAAGCCATCATTCAAAAATTATTTGGTGGCGAGCTTCAGGATTTTGACGTAATTTTTTCAGGCTTGCAGGACACACGAAAGATCATCCTCGGACTTTTGACCGATACGCATACTTTTTTACGCCAACAGATTGCTGATAAGAAAAACGTGTTGTGCGAGGGTGCTCAAGGGACCATGCTCGACGTGGATCATGGCACTTATCCCTTCGTTACCTCGTCAAATTCCACTTCGGGTGGCGCGTGTACCGGGCTTGGCATTCCACCCACTCAAATCGACCGGGTATCGGGTGTCATCAAAGCCTATACCACCCGTGTGGGAGAAGGCCCTTTTCCCACCGAGCTTTTTGACGAAAGTGGTGAAACCTTGCGCAAGGAAGGTCATGAATTTGGAGCCACCACAGGGCGTCCGAGACGCTGTGGCTGGTTCGACGGAGTGGTGGCGCGTTACGCTGTTCACCTCAACGGTATCGAATCGGCGGCACTTACGAAAGTGGACGTTCTTGACACTTTCAAAGTCCTCAAAGTTTGTACCGCTTATGAATACAAAGGCAAAATGTATGAAGAAATGCCGGCGGATCTGGAAATTCTGGAAAACTGCAAGCCGGTTTATACCGAGTTTGAGGGTTGGATGGAAAGTACGGTGGGGATCAATAAATTTGAAGCACTTCCTGAAAAAGCCAAGTTGTATATAGAAGGCTTGAAAAAAATTATCGGAGCCGATTTTTTGATGATTTCTACCGGACCCAAGCGTGAGCAAACGATTTGTAAAGAAGGGCTGTTTTAAGCTAAGCTATAAAAGAAGAACGAGCGCATGAGTGGATGATTTTCAGTGTAGCGGGTTTGGATTTTTCAGACCTGCGCTTGGGTGATTATGAAGCTGGATTTTAGCGCGGACGCCAGAAAATATTTAGAGCAAAAAAGACAGAGTTGTCTGACTGTCGATTTGGAAGAGATTCAGTCGCCTTGTTGCATAGGCAGGCTTCCAGAGATCAAATTTTCCAACAGTGTTCCAGCCAAGCCTGAAGACTATCGAAGTTTTTCATCTTTTGGCATCGAAGTTTTTATCTCGAAACTGTTGCGTACCTCATCCAATGTGACTTTTTCTCTGTCTGGTTTTGGCCCGTTCAAAAAACTGGAAATCCAGGGGATTGACCTGATTCTTTAGTGTTGTCAAGAGCGCATTCAATTCAAGTAAATCATAGGCTTTAAAATGCTTGCAGTCGTCATTCTGATATCATCCTGTTTGTTTTTTTATTTCGTTGGCTATCGGTTCTATGCCGGCAAACTGGATCGCGAAATCGTTCAGCCCGACGACGGCAAAAGCACGCCCGCGCACAATCAATCCGATGGTGTCGATTACGTTCCCAGCAAGCCACTGGTTTTGTTCGGTCATAACTTTGCATCCATTGCAGGGGCCGGGCCGGTCATAGGCCCCATTGTCGCCCTGCATCATTTTGGATGGGCGGTAACGATTGCCTGGATTTTACTGGGCAATGTGTTTATTGGAGCGGTGCACGATTATCTGACATTGATGATTTCAGTGCGCAATCGAGGAAGCTCCATCGCGGAAATTGCAGAAGCAACGATGGGCACACGTGCCAAAATTGTGTTTTCCATTTTTCTTTTGCTGGCCATGTTGCTCGTCATTGCCGTGTTTGGCGTGGTGGCCGCCAAAACTTTGATCGCTCAACCGGAAATGGTGTTCCCCACCTTTGCGATCATTCCCGTGTCTATGGCGTTGGGTTGGCTCATTTACCAGAAGAATTTAAATTTGACAGCCGTCACTTGTGCCGGAGTGACACTGGTGATACTCAATATATTCGTTGGTTTTCATTTCCCCGTTGTCCTTCCCGAAGCCGGTGTGATGGGATTTTCGCCGTTGATGTTCTGGTTTGTTACTTTGATGATTTATGCCGGAGTCGCATCGGTTCTACCCGTGCAGATTTTGCTACAGCCACGCGATTACCTTTCCACATACATTTTATTTGGTTCTTTGTCTTTGGGGATGTTGGCCCTGTTATGGGTTCGTCCCGAGATTCATACCCCCGCATTCAGCGGCATGGTTTCCGAGCAACAGGGGCCGATGTGGCCCATGCTGTTTGTCCTCGTTGCCTGCGGAGCTGTTTCAGGATTTCATTCGCTGATAGCGGGCGGCACCACCTCGAAACAACTTTCGGTTGAATCACAGGGTCGGTCCATCAGTTACGGCGGCATGTTGACCGAAGGAGTGGTTGCCGTGGCAACGGTTTTGCTGGTCGGGGGTGGATTGTACTGGACCGCGCCGATAGGGGGTGGTGTGGATATGGAGACGCTTGGATTCCGGGAAACTTTGAAATCCGGTGGCTGGATTTTGGCTTACGGCAACGGCTTTGGGAATATGGTGCATCAGATGATTCCCATGATGAGTTTCAGCTTTGCTTCGATGATTGCCGTTCTGGCCTTGAACACCTTTGTTCTGACCACACTGGATTCTGCCGCGAGAATCACCCGGTTCATCGTTCAGGAATCGATCGGTCGCCGGTTTGTTTCCTTCAAGAATAAATACATCGCAACGCTGGCGATTATTTTTCTTGCCTACCTCATTGGTGCGACAGAGGGATGGCAGAAAATCTGGCCGATTTTTGGTGCGACCAATCAGCTCATTGCCGCAGTGGCCCTGTTTGTTATTTCATCCTATCTTGCCAGTGTGAAGAAACCGACTGCCTATACATTCTACCCGGCATTGTTCATGATCGTGACAACGATTGCCGCACTGTGCTGGCAGGCGTGGAGGTTTTTCACCCAGCCCGTTCCCAATATTTTTCTGGGAGTTTCTGCGCTGGTTCTGGTTGGGCTCGCCATCTATGTTGGGCTGGAAGGCATCCGCTCCTTGCAGAATAGGAAAAACTTGGATCTGGTGCCTGGCATTGCAGAGTGAGAGCCGATCAGGGAATAGACAACGATTCCTTAATGTTGGTTTTTAGTTCACGAATATTATATGATAACTGAAATTCATTCTCAGACAGGTAACGCATGAAACTCAGCGAAATATTAGCCGCAAGAGAAAAAAGTAAAGCACCGACTTCTACAGAAACCAAAACACCCACGGCAACCAAAACCGCCTCGAACAATATCATTAAAGTGGTTCGTACTCGGGAAACGCCAAATCCCGGTGCTCTGCAATTTGTGTTGAACGCTCAGATTCTGGATAATGGAAATAAGTCGTATGCATCCAAAAGCGATTGCGGGAACGATGAAATGGCGCAGGAAATTTTTGCTTTGGGTGATATTCAAAGCGTTTTTGTCATGCAGAATTTTGTCACCGTAACTAAAACAGGTTCTACTTATTTTGGTCCCTTGAAGGACAGGGTCTGGAAGACGATCGATCGTCTGGTCAAAATTTATCCAGCCGATGCTCTGGCTCCAAAAATCGATCTGGATGTGAATAACTTCACGTCTTTTTCCAACAAGGAAAAAATGCAAGCCGTTGAAATGGTGCTGGATCGATCCATACGTGCCAATCTGGCAAAAGATGGCGGTGGCGTTGAACTCAAGGCTGTCGAAGGAAACATCGTCAAGATTTTATATCAGGGAGCTTGCGGTAGCTGTCCCACTTCCAGCACCGGTACCTTGCAATACATACAGGGGCAGTTGCGCCAACAGCTCCACCCTGATCTGGAAGTTAAATCCGTTTGAGTACTTCTCCCCACGCGTAAAAAATTTCTTTGCAATACAATTTTGAGATGTAAGCCCCTGCAGGTTTCTCCGACCTTTCCAGTTTCATAGCACAAGTTAAAAAAATCCCATTTAAATTCAGTGCATCTCAACTTTTGAGACATTGCATAAGCACAATCGACTTTTTAAGATGAATGGCCCGCCAATACAATTCCCTGATTTGGAGGTTGACCATGACTGCAAAGCACATCGCTCGAAAGTTCCTCAAAGATCGGCTTCCTGTCCGATTGAAACTCATTGATTCTACAAATATTCCAGCATCAGATGCCGAAGCCTGTTCTACAATGCGGGTTCCCGCGCATTATCTGGCATCGAAAAAATTCAGGTTCTGTTCTACCTGTCAGAGATTGAGATAAAGATCATGCAAGTTCAAATAGGTTGCTGTTGTTATAAATTTTCTTTCTCTGGGTTTCTTTCCAGAGAATTAACTCAATTGAGGAGATAAGGTTATGGATGACATTGGAAATGAAGTTCTGGATGACATTGGTGATTACATGAGTTCCCCGGTGTTGAGCGTGGATTCAGAATCCACCGTTCAAGAGACGATACTGTACATGCAAGCGAATGAGATTGGATCGGTTTTGGTCCAAAAGCTTGGCGATTTTGTCGGGCTTGTAACGGAATCCGATTTGACGCGCAAAGTTCTAGGAAAAGGACTCAACGCCGAGACCACTATTGTTGGAACGATCATGACATCGCCCGTACTTTCTATGGATCGTTACCTCCCTGTCGAAGAAGCCAATTCGTTCATGCACAAAAATAGGATCCGTCATCTGGCGGTTACCGAGGAAGACAAAATCGTAGGCATGTTGTCCATGAGAGACCTTGTGAGCTATTACTCCAGGGATTTCCGTATGCAAGAATAGTCGAAAGCCAAAGCGGGCTGAGCCCGCTTTGGCTTTTTGCATTCCACCCGCAGGATAAAGTCTTTGACGAAGTTCTTCGTTCCCTCCCGTGCGAAAAAAAAGCCCATCGCGCTCAAATCGTCACGAAATTGACAGTCATTTGCCTGTAAAAACGAGATATTGTAAAATATATTTATAACTCCATAGTTATCAACGTTTTTTGGGTTTGACAAAGCAGGCTTGAAGGCTATAATAGCGTCATATTATGGGCGCAAACATTAAAAAACAAACCAACAGGATCGTCGGCGACTCCCCTTCAATCCATAAAATCTTCCAGCTTGTCGAGAAAGCAGCCAGTTCCGACAGTACGGTGATGATTTTTGGTGAGAGCGGAACGGGCAAAGAACTCATAGCGCGTTCATTGCATGATAACAGTGACCGTTCGTCCAAAGCTTTTGTTGCTGTCAACTGCGGAGCCATTCCTCATGATTTGCTTGAAAGCGAATTATTTGGTTATGAAAAAGGCTCGTTCACCGGTGCCGTCAATACCCGAATAGGGCGTATGGAACTGGCGCATGAAGGGACTATTTTCCTTGATGAAATTGGCGATATGCCGACCCCTTTGCAGGTCAAATTATTGCGGGTTTTGTCCGAAATGGAAATCGACCGGATTGGTGGTTCGAAATCCATTCCCATCAACGTTCGTGTGATTGCGGCGACCAACGTAAATATTGAAGACTCGATCAAACAGGGCAAGTTCAGGGAAGATCTTTTTTACCGGCTGAACATCATTCCGGTTCATATGCCCCCTCTGCGTGAGAGAAAAAGCGACATCCCCTTACTGGTGAATTATTTTTTGCATCGCTTCAATGCATCGAAAAATAAATCCTTTAAAGCGGTTGATGCCGAAGCGATGAGCATCCTCATCAATTACGAATGGCCCGGCAATATTCGTGAGTTACAGAATTTTGTGGAACGTATGGTGGTGTTGGGGACGGGAGAAGTTTTGACACGTCGCGATCTGCCCGAAAAAGTTTTAGACGGTGCCTCCGAAGAGCCCTGGACTCCACTGAAAGAGGAAGAGCCCAACGAATCTCCGGCTGAAATGATACGACGTTCGTTTCAAAATGCCTCGCCATTTCCGGTGTTTGCGGGTATCCCCGAAGAGGGCATCAATCTGAAGCAAGCTGTAGAAGATTTTGAACGCGAGATTCTTGAGGAAGCGTTGGAAAGAACCGGATGGGTCAAGAACAAGGCCGCCGCTTTGTTGGGATTGAATCGGACGACTCTGGTTGAAAAATTAAAGAAAATGCAAATCACCCGCGACGAATGATCGACGGTTAGATACCGAACAGATAGCGTTGCCCCCTCCCTCCGTATTTACCTTCATTCCCTGTTTTTTTGACTTGTGGTATTTTGAGGCGTCTGGAATTTTGCCAAATCAGATTATTTTTTAATCTTCTCTGTGTACACTTTATTCAGCTTTGCTACAATAGACAGCTTTTGGGGATGTTCCCACAATTATTTTGAGTCACCGGGGCGTAGCCGGATGCGGTCAGCAACCTTGAATTTTATCATTGGATACAAGCGAGCGATCTATTGAATCGTTCTAAATACAGTGGGTGGGTCCCACATTACAGGAATTTAAGTTCATGCAAATTGAATTGGAATGGTTGAAAGATTACGTAGAATTTTCTTTTCCCGTCGCAGAAGTGGACAGGTGCCTGACTCTGGGTGGATTTGAGGTGGACGCACTCGAGCGTGTCGATTTGCCCGGAGGAAAGACCGCAGACGTAATGGAATTGAATGTCACCCCCAATCGAGGCTACGGATTGAGCCATCTGGGTGTCGCGCGTGAACTGGCCGCGTTGGCCGATTTGCCCTTCAAAGCCCCGACCGTCACAGAAGAACTTGCAAAGGCATGGAGTGACGGACCCGCCATCGAAAGCAAAATCAAAGTAACAAATACCGAAACAGAGCTTTGTCCCCGTTATTGTGCGATGGTCATCGAAGACGTTACCGTAAAAGCTTCACCACAGTGGTTGGCAGATCGGCTGATCTCCGTCGGCTTGCGTCCCATCAACAATATTGTTGATATCACGAATTACGTATTGATGGAATACGGCCAGCCTCTGCACGCTTTTGACGGTGACCTTTTGCGTGGTTCTGAGATAGTGATACGCCGCGCCCGGGTCAAAGAAGCTTTCACTGCGCTGGACGGAACAGAACTGAAGTTGGAGGAGGACGCATTGGTGATTGCAGATGCCGAAAAGCCTTCAGCACTGGCCGGCATCATGGGCGGGGTCGGCAGTCAGGTTACAGAAAAAACTAAAAGGATCGTTTTAGAGAGTGCCTGCTTTGATCCCTCAATCGTACGCAAGGCATCCAAGAAATATGGCTTGCGTAGCGATTCGTCGATTCGTTTCGAGCGAGAAGTCGATATTGAAGGCATCGTGCACGCGCAAGCGCGGGCGGCATTGATGATTCAGGAATTGGCAGGCGGCAAGATTTGTAAGGGACGCATTGATCTATATCCCAATCCCCGACCCATTTGTCAGATCGAATTGCGCGTGGAGAGAGTCCGGCAGATATTGGGAGCTTTTGTCGAACCCGATGAAATCAGCAAGCACCTCCGCAAACTGGGATTCAAGGTGGATGAACTGAAAGCAGGCGAAACATTCAAGGTCGAAGTGCCCAGCTTTCGTCCCATCATTCGGCGGGAGATTGATTTGATCGAAGAAATCGCGCGTTTGCGTGGTTATCAGCACATTGGTTCTGAATCTCCACAGGGTGCCGTGCAATCTGTTTCGAGAACCGCAGGACAAATAGCCACTCAAACGGTACGCGCTTCACTTTGTCATGGTGGTTACTCAGAAGCCGTGAATTACAGCTTCATTGGAAATAAAAATGCAGAAGCGTATTTGCATGCTTTTGCGGAAACCGGTTCCTCGTGTATCACTCTGAGCAACCCCTTGAGTGAAGAAATGGGAGTCATGCGAACCAGCCTCATCCCCGGTTTGCTTGAGAATGCGCGTCTGAATATCAGCCGGGGACAAAAACCTGTGAAATTATTTGAAGTCGGCAAGATCTTTTATCGGGATGCCTCCGGTCAGCGTGTCGAAAGAACCTGTTTGAGTGGTCTCGCCGTAGGTACTTATGAAAACGATGTGTGGAAACAACAAGGCGATTCCTACGATTTTTATGACATCAAGGGAGCCTTGGAATCGGTTCTCGAACGATTGGCACCGGAAGCCGAACTGCGTCCTGGAGCCGCAACCTGCTGGTCATCCGAAAAAGTTGCAGAATGTGTTTGCGACGGAGAAATTTTGGGACATGTCGGCGAACTGGATTCAGAATGGGCGCAACGCGCTGAGGTCAATGGTTCCATCTACTTATTTGAGATCGATTTTGGAGCCCTTGTTGCGAGACCAAAAAAAAGGGCTCCATTTCGAGCCATCCCAAAATTCCCAGAGACCTATCGGGATATATCTTTATTGGTCAGTCAGAGCGTGAAATCCAAAGATTTGATCGAACAAATCCGTGATGGCGCTGGGCCGCTTTTAACCCGCGTCGAATTGTACGATCATTTTGAAGGCAAGAAAATAGAAAAAGGTAAAAAAAGCCTCACCTTCTCGCTGGCGTTCCAGTCTGCAGATAAAACCCTTTCCGACGAAGATGTCAACCCTCTGTTTGAGCAAATCGTTCAAACGCTGGCGCAAAAGTCTGGAGCCAGCCTCCGCGAATAAATAATAGAGCATCTTTTTCGTCTGTCTGGAATCCTTTAGATTGTTTGTACAAAGGCAGATTCTTGAACTGGTTTTGAGCCAATGGAATCCCAATTGACAGGGGGGAGGCTCGGCGCTAGGATGCCCTCATGTCAGAAGAACTCATCGATCGCTTAGAAAGAATTACTACTGAGCTTGTTCAGGAGTTGGATTCCTTGATACAAGAGAACCGTGAATTGCGCAAGAAGTTTGAGCGAGAAGTCTTGGCGCGAAAAAAATCTGAAGAGAGCACTCAGATATTGAGGAGTCAAGTCGGGCAATTGAATCGTCTCAAACGCGAAAGTGAAAGATGGGCACAAGAAAAACAAAAAATTCGTGTGAAAGCTAAGAATTTACTGCAAAAAATTGACTCTGCTGATTTTTTGTAAAATTTAGTTTTCCTCGATTGAGCGGATATCATAATAAATAACTGATAAAACGTTGATTTTTCTCTCGCCTGCACATAGATTTCGTTTGCTGGGTTTGTCTCATGGCTGAGTTTCGTCCGGCCCAAGGCAGATATTTTTAGGTTAAATTATTTTGAATTGAGCGTAATGTGAAAATCAAAATTTACGGAAAAGTCTATACGGTTAAAACAGATCCAGACGTAGATTTGGAAGTAGTCGCTGATTATGTCGATTCAAAGATGAAAGAACTCAGTGAAGCAGGAAAAGGCAGGATCGCGACAGCCGATCTGGCCGTTCTGACCGCTTTGAATCTGGCTCAGGAATTGATGGCCCATAAAAAAGCACATACAGGAGCCGATTCCGTTGTTCAGCAACGCTTGGGAAGATTGGCCGACCGTCTGGATGAAAAGCTGGAAAGCATTAAAACAAAAGGAGTTGCGGAAGATAAATAACCTTGAGAGCACAAGTTCTCTATGCTAGAATATCGCTACTGGAAACAACGCCTCCCTGTTGTTCTCGTGATTGGACTTCAATAATTTTGAGCCAATATTTTTTGAACGGGGTTGAGGAATCGACTGTGGTGAGCATGCCTTCTTTAGGAAGGAAGCCTGAAGCAGTTTACCGATCCCCCACCTATAGTTATAGGTTCAAAAAAAAGGTCTGATTACGGTGTGACGGGGGGGTAAATCCAGCGGGATTTCAGATTGTCTGCAAAAAATGCAAGTATCTTATTTCCCAAAAGCATCCGCTCTGCCATGGAATTTTGAGCTTCTTTATTGTCTGGTTAGGGTCACACGCTCCCCACTCCTGAAATTGGGTCCAGTGAAGGAATCTATCCGCAAAGAAATGCTTCGTCTGCGAAGTTTACAGGCTGAGGAAGAGCGCATTCGTAAAAGCCTGGCGATTCAAAAAAAAATATTTGAATTGGCAGAAATGGCCGCATCCGGTCATGTTCTGATTTATCTTTCTTTAAGTTTCGAAGTTCGTACCGATGTAATCTTAGAGAAATTGCGGGAAATGGGCAAGACCGTTTACGTTCCGATTGTGGAAAGTGGACGGCGTGGAGAAATGCTGATTTCTCGATTGCCCGCAACCGACCTTTTGGAGTATGAAAAAGGGCCTCTTGGAATTCTTCAGCCCATTCGCAAGAGTTGGGATATTGTCGGTCCTGATGCCATTGACTTTGTTTTAATGCCGGGCCTGGCCTTCGACCTCATGGGAGGACGAATAGGGTTTGGTGCCGGTTATTATGACCGTATGCTCGCAAAGCATCGGTCTCATATAAAGCGCGTAGGTATAGCTTTCGATTTTCAGATCATAGACTCGGTACCGCAAAGCGATACCGATATTCCCGTCGAAATCATAGTCACCGAAAGCCGAACCATACGTTGCAAAACCTAACCCGCTCAGCGGTTTAGAATATATAGAGGTGACGCATGCATTTATTTACCACTATTCACGTTAATCTCAGTACCCTGCTCATCGGAATGTTTGTTGCGCTGGTGGGCGGTTATTTCGTTGGTTACCTGATTCGGAAAATGTTGATCGAGTCCAAGCTGAAAAATTCCGAGGAAGCGGGCCAGAAAATAATTCAAGAAGCGCAGAGAGAAGCAGAAAACCGTCTCAAAACCGCAGTCATAGAAGCCAGAGAGAAGCGTCTTTTGGCTAAGGCTGAGATTGAAAATGAACTGAAAACCAAGCGCGATGAAATTCGCGAGTTGGAAAATAATTTTCGAAAAAAAGAAGATGATCTGCGTAGCTCAATGCAGAAAAATACCGAGCTTGAAAAGCAATACAACCAGAAACTTGTCGGGGTTGCCGAACGGGAAAAAAGTCTGGAAATAGAAAAGAGCAAATACATCGAATTGACCGCCGAGGAAATCAAGAAGCTGGAAGTGGTCGGTTCCTTCACCGCAGAGCAGGCACGTGAGGAAATCCGTAATAAAGTTGTGGAAGAAGCCAAACTGGAAGCCGCCAAGGAAGTCAAAAAAATAGAAGAGCGTGCGCGCAATACCGCAGAAGATCGGGCTCGAACTTTGATCACCGAAGCCGTGCAAAGACTCGCATCCGATCATGTCGCCGAGACTTCCGTCGCGGTGGTGGAGTTGCCGAGTGATGATATCAAGGGACGTATTATCGGTCGAGAGGGACGCAATATCAGAGCCCTGGAGCATTGCACGGGAATCGATCTCATTATCGACGATACTCCCGGTGCGGTGGTGCTTTCGGGTTTCAATCCGGTGCGCAGAGAAATTGCAAGACGGGCTTTGGAAAAACTGACTCAGGATGGCAGGATTCATCCCGGTCGTATTGAAGAAGTTGTCAATAAATGCAAAAAGGAAGTGAATCAGGAAATTCTCAGAGCAGGGGAACAAACCGTCATTGATCTGGAGCTGGATAATATCCACCCCGAGATGGTTAAATTGCTGGGACGTTTGAAATATAGAACCAGTTATACTCAGAATGTGTTGGAGCATGTTAAAGAAGTGGCCTGGATTTGCGGACACATTGCCGCAGAACTCGGCTTGGATGTGAGATTGGCGAAGCGGGCAGGGCTCTTGCACGATATTGGTAAGGCGATCGATCAGCAAGAAGATGGCACGCACACGCAGTTGGGAATAGAAATCGCCACCCGCCACAATGAACACCCTTTTGTTATCAATTCCATCGCATCACATCATGAAGACGAAGAACCGACCTCGGTTTATGCGGTTTTGGTTTGTGCCGCAGATACCATTTCCGCGTCACGGCCCGGAGCACGCAGGGAAATGCTGGAGACTTATGTCAAACGCATGACCAAACTGGAAGAGATTGGCGACTCTTTCAAAGGTGTCGAGAAAACCTACGCCATTCAGGCTGGGCGCGAGGTGCGGATCATTGTTGTTCCTGAGGGTGTCACGGATGCCGAAGCCGATATCATGGCCAAGGATGTCGCTCGACGCATCGAGAAAGAAGTCACCTATCCGGGAGAAATTCGTGTCACCGTTGTACGCGAATCTCGATTTTCTCATGTAGCTCGCTGACGAACAGCGGGTTTCTTCACTAATCAAACAAATAAGGAAAGCATGGAAGAAGCTAGTAACCTCATCAAACTACGCCGGGAAAAGCTGGACGAATTGAGAACCCGGGGTGTCAATCCCTACCTCAATCACTTTAAACCCAACGCGTTGATAGCGGATTTGATTCGCGATTACGCTGATCTGGAAAAAGAAGAGTTGGCTGGCAAAAATGTGAGCTGTGTTCTGGCGGGGCGTATTCTTACACGTCGAAAACATGGAAAAACCACCTTCGTACATATTCAGGATCGCACAGGAAAACTCCAGATATACGTCAAAAAAGATCAAATCGGCGGGGAAGAAGCTTATGAAATTTTCAGCAAATTTGACATGGGTGATTTCATCGGCGTTGAGGGTACGGTCAATAAAACCCAGACCGGAGAGCTCACCCTGTTCGCCGAAAAGGTCACCCTGCTGACCAAGTCGCTTTTGCCTTTGCCGGAAAAATGGCACGGACTCAAAGACATTGAAATACGGTACCGACAACGATACGTGGATTTGATCGTCAATCCCGAAGTGCGGAAAGTTTTCATTTCCAGAAGCAAAATCATCCAGGCATTGCGTCAGTTTTTAAATGATCGAGACTATCTGGAAGTAGAAACACCGATGATGCAATCCATCGCCGGAGGTGCAACCGCAAAGCCATTCAAAACGCATCACAACGCTTTGGACATGGATTTGTATCTCAGAGTGGCTCCCGAACTTTATTTGAAACGTCTGGTCGTTGGCGGGATGGAGCGGGTTTACGAAATCAATCGAAACTTCCGCAATGAGGGTATTTCCACACAGCACAATCCCGAATTCACCATGCTGGAATTCTATACAGCCTATGCCGATTATCGGGATCTGATGGATTTGACTGAAGAATTGTTCCGCTACATTGGAGAGACTGTTTTCTCCACCTTGAAATTCCCATCAACAAGGATGGAAGCCGGCGAAGAAAAGACAATCGAGATAGATTTTTCAGTTCCCTTTGCACGCTATCCTTTCATTCAAGCTCTGAGCGAAATCGGCGGGTTGCCAGCCGATGAGTTGAAGGATAAAGAATCTGTGGAAAAACTCGCCCGGGCGAAAAAGGTGGGACTGGATAAGAGCGATGGATATGGAAAAATTCTTGGAAAATTGTTTGATGAATTTGTCGAACCGAAATTGATTCAACCCACATTTATTATCGACTATCCGCTGGAGCTATCGCCTCTTTCCAAGAAGAAGGAAGACGAACCTCATCTGGTCGAACGATTTGAATTGTTCATTGGCGCGCGGGAAATTGCGAATGCATACACTGAATTGAACGATCCGCTCGATCAGAAAGCGCGATTCGAAGCACAAGTCGCGGATCGCCTGGCGGGAGATGAAGAGGCGCATATGATGGACAGTGATTTTATCCGTGCGCTGGAATACGGATTACCGCCAACCGCAGGAGAGGGCATTGGTGTGGATCGACTGGCGATGTTGTTGACCAATTCGCAGTCGATTCGAGATGTGATCCTGTTTCCACAACTCAAAAAAGAAGTTTAAATTCCCCTTTGGCCAGCAGGCGCAAATTGCCTGCTCGCCAGAGCGGGGCAAATAATGCGGGGGCTTTTGAGACCCCATCCCGTTTTTATTTCTGAAGCCGAGACAATACCTCAGGATTTGACTTGGAAGCCCTCGACTTTGTCGAGCAAGAGGTGTTTCACTGTTGATTTCTTTTGAGCGTCGAGCAAAGCTTCTTTCCCATCTTCCTTGATCTTGTTCAGTCGCATATCCAATCGAACCAGATTCGTAAAAAGAGGCAAAAATTTTGCCATGATTTTGGCCCCTTCGTCAGTGATATTATTGTCGGAGAGGACCAGGTTTTGCAGACTGAGCAAGTTGTCGGATATGGCGACGTATTTCACCCCATCGTTGCCGATAGCATTGTAAAATAAGTTGAGAGAGGTCAAATTCGTCAAAACATCGGATTGCGCGATAAACCTTACCCCTTTAGGGCCAATGAGGTTGGTTCCCAACTCAAGATTGGTCAGCTCTTTAAGCGATTCCATCCTGGAAATATCCTTAGCACCGTATTCTTTCAAATAACAAGCTGTCAAATCCAGAGTTTTGCCATCTTTGCTGAGATTGCCAGCGACGGTCATCTCAGTTTCTTTTGAAGACCGGGCATGGCCCTTGGCTTCCTTACTTCCTTCATTCTTGTAATCCATGATTTCTCTTATTATGACAATCAATTTATGAAAAAAATCTTCTAAACTTATCTCCAGCACGGAGGCTGATTATACCTCAAATGATACATTTTTAGGGATACTATTATTTGAAACGATTCTAGAGCGCTTTGTCCTTTAATTTTACAAAAAAATATTTTATGATTGGACAACTACTTACACGCGAGAAATCCTGATTATTGAGGAATTGATTATATGTCTAATATTTACGAGTCGGATATGGAAATGAGTCTGGGGAATAATGTCATCGTGACACAGATGACCCAGGCCATCAACTGGGCAAGAAAATTTTCTTTTTTCATTTACCCGTTCATCACAGCTTGTTGCGGCATGGAGTTCATGTCCGTTGCCGGGCCGCGATACGATTTGGATCGATTTGGAGCGGCATTCCCACGGTTTTCGCCACGTCAGGCCGATTTGTTGATGGTGGTGGGTACCATCAGTCACAAACAGGCACCGATTTTGACACGAGTTTATAACCAGATGGCAGAACCCAAATGGGTGGTGGCTTATGGTGTGTGCACCGTATCGGGCGGGTTTTACGACAATTATGCAACGGTGATGGGGATTGATACGATCATCCCGGTGGATGTTTATATCCCCGGATGTCCTCCTCGACCGGAGATGGTTATCGATGCTTTGATCAAGCTTCAAGATAAAGTTCAGGCCGAGACATTGGCCGATCATGTCAAGGGTCCGTCTCAGGTTACATCAGCGGAAGGCCTCTCAACAGGCGTATAAAAAGTTTATCACCGGCATGCGCTTTTCCAGGGGAAAGCGCAGGTTTGGTTTAAAATTTAAGGGGTCAAATCTTGATTTAATATATTTTTGCTTAGATTGAGAATTATTTTTATGGAGATGTTGTTGCGATTTTTTGTAATTCTTCCTGTATCCGTTTTTTGAATCTCTCCCCACCCGCTTTTTCGAGAGTGCTGATTCCCCGATATTCCAGCAAACGATCGATTTGTTTCAACTTTTTTTCCACATAGTCTTTTAAATGCAGAGGGATTGAAAAATTGATCGTTCCATCCGGTTTTATTTTCCATTGCTTCAGGTAGTGAAAGTACAATGCCAGTCGTTGCGCGGGGTCGCTTATATTCAAGGTATAGCGCATGTGGAGCAGGGCTTCATCCTTGCGGTTGATGATGTAACCCAATAAGATATTGTCCGTTTTGTTCATCTGCTCTTCCAGAAGGGCGTAAGCTTTGTCCTGTGTTTCCTGGGGCAAGGTGATTTCGGGAAGTTCCATGACTTGCACTGCAGCCATATCCAGCATGAGTGAAGGGATACCGGTCTGTTCGCTCAAGTAAGCGGATTGAAGGGGGAATTCGCGATTCAACTGAGCGGCCTTTTTCAGGATGGGGTCCATCTTTTCGATACTCACCGCCACTTTATTTATTTTGTCAGGATCAAAATCATTGATATACCACTGGACTTCTCTGGGTACAAATCCATCATCAACGGGACGCGCGAAGTATTCTTCCAGAATATTTTTGAAGTCTTTTATGTAAAAAGCACTGACACTATTTTCAAAATAGGGAAAATTCAGGAGCAGAAAACGGGCGTCTTCTTGTGCATTGAGGCTGTAGGCCTCGAGTTCGTTTGCGTGCCCCAGAAAGGTCTGAGTGAGATGCAGAATTTCATGCAGATGAGTGTTGTTGTCGTACACGTACTGATCGACAAGGATTGTTCTGGGAAACAGGCGGATGGCGTCAAAAGTTGCGTGTGCATATTGTTGCGCAGACAATAGAGGCCCGGCCCAGGGTTGAATGATGTATTGCTTTAGAGGGACGGTTCCGCTTTCAGGTGAAAGGGACTTGAGTCGTGCAAGAACGTTTGTGATGCGTTTTTCTGCGCGATCGAATAAGTCGTCGCTCTGATGGCATTGATTGCATGCATAATTTTCAAATCCCGGGATTTCAAGAAGAGTGGGCTCGGTTTGACCGGAAAATTGAACACTGCGTTGTGCCAATTTTAAATCTGCTGGATCGGATGGAGGTGCGTGTGGAGTGTGTATTTCAATCAAACGACTCAGCTCACCGCTCCCAATTTCTGAGGATGAGCCTTTATCGACGAGCCCGCAAAAAAATAAAGCAATGGCTAGAGTGATTTTGATTAAGAAGTGCGTTTGGAAGATCCTTTAAAATATTATTATTTTTCGGTCATGATGTTCAGCCGTTGCCAAACGCTGATGACTTTACGTCCGTTGCGATCTTCTTTCGCGCCGTCCCAAACTGCGAAAGCGATCAGCGCAGGATCTTTGCGAATGAACTCCACGTCCCATTTTCCGGATTTGATCATGTCACGTATGAAGATCACCGTCCATTCTCCGTCATTCCATTCACCGTAACCTTCCACATTCTGCTTGTCATGAGGTTGTGGAGTGATGGTTCCAAAACCTTCGGCGTTGAGCTCTTCTACAGCACTTTCATCGGTGATGTGCAGACGCGCAACGGGATTGGACATGATGCCACCATAAATCAGTGCGTCCATATCGACGCCGCCGGTGGAATATTCCATATCGTCTTCGGCTTCCAGAGTTTCTTCGAGTCCCGCTTTCCAGTGCCAGATATTCACGGGTTTGTTGCGGTTGCCCATGCCAAAGAAGGGTTCGTTGTGTCCGTGTGTGTGCAATGTGGTTGCTCCAAGTGCAAACTGAACGGCGGAGCCGTCGCGGAATATGTCCTGGGTTTTTTCTGAGTAGGCGTCGTTCGTGGGGTCCAGCCATTTCAAGCGAATGGCAATTTGCTCGCCGTTATTGACGGAGGAAAAGTTGACGGTTTCCACTGCGCCGCGCCGGGCGGAAAGTGGACGCAGTACCAGTTCCTTACTTTCGACACCTTCCCAGACAGGGCTCTTTACATCGGTGCTCAACTCGACGTCCACTCGATAGGAATACAGATCGGTCTCAAATTCAGCACTTCTGAGATCACCGCGAAATCGGGAACGTATGAAATGGGTCAGTGCCCAGCGGTCGTCTTCTGATAAATGCGCATACGACTCCATGGGGGTCCCATCGAATCCGACTGTGATGGTTCGAAAGATATCCTGCGGTGTGAATCCTGCTTTGAATAATGCAGGGCGAGTGATGTCGTGAACAAAAACAGCGTGTTTCCAGGCATCTATCAGAGAGTCTGCCAGTTTGCCGTCGCCTTTGCCATTGACTCCGTGGCAGTCACTGCATTTGTTTTGCGCCCAGAGGGTTTTGCCGCGATCTATCAATTCGGGTGTCGCGGGAGGAGGTGTGCCTACGGGCAAAGCGAGAGGAGCTGTTTCTTCGCTGAACCGGGGTGAAAAGTTTTTGATCAATTTGATCAGAGCCCAAGTGTCTTCGGGCGACAGCGCGTCTTTCCAGGCGGGCATTGATGTCCCCGGTACGCCGTTGATAATGGTTCGATACAAATCTTCGTCGCGCGGCAGAGCACCGGCTGGCGTGGAACGAAATTTGAAAATTCCGCGGCTGAAGTCACGCGGCCAGGGAAAAAGGTAATTGGTGGCTTTGCCCCCGCCGTTACCGTCCTCGCCGTGGCAGAAGACGCACATGTGCAGGTAAATGGCTTTTCCTCGGGCCAACAGTCCTTCTTCTTGCTCGACACTGGGTAAATTGCCGCCAATTTCGCCATGGGCTCCACGTGTTCTGAAAAGATCACCCGGCTCGGGTTCATGCCCCATATGCATGTGTTCTTTTTCTCCAGCTTCATCATCGACTCGGTATTCTTCTCCTGGAATGACGGCTGGAGCATGGCTCATTCCTGAATGCATGCCATGATCCATTTTATCGTGGCTCTCTTGTTTGTCGGCGTGTGCGATACCGAACAGGAAGAGGACCAATGCCAACGATGTGAGATATGTTGTGGGGAATGAAAAAACTTGGTGTGTCGAACGACTCCAAAGACTTTTCATGACGCAATCCTTTATTTGAAAGAGAATCTGTTTTGATTCCCTCTGGATTAATTCGCTTTTAAAATTTTTATTCGCAAAAGTTATCTCGTATCACCTTATTCGGTCAGGTCAGCATCCACCCGAACACGACAACATCACAGCATGCTTATTTGGATGGAGAGACTTTGCAGATTTATTTTAACTTATTGATCCACTTTTTTTATGAAAGATCATTTGGGGCCTCGTACCATCTTGACGCTTTGATCCAGATCGGAAAGATCTTTGAGATTGAAATAATTTTCTTTTTGCCCGAGGCCAAAATACCAGGCATGATCGAGACCTCGTTCGTCGTTGGTCCAAAGGTAATAGCTTCCCTTGCCATCGAATACGCTGGAAATCCCCAGAGGCTCACCATCTTTACTGCGATTGGGCCGTTCGGGTTCCCATAAGGTTTCCAGCTCGGCCCGGGTTGGCAAACGCCAGTCGTTGAAACCTGCAAATTTCTGAGTATTTTGAGTGGCGACATACTCCAGAGCTTCGTACCAGTTCAGACCTTTTTTCAGGGTGTGATAAGAATCGCTTTTTTGCCAGATCAAACCGGTTTCTTTATCCACAACCGTGCCATTGTTTTGAGCAATGAAAGGTTTGCCCCAAGCGGGAGTCAGGGTGATATAAAAAACAAACGCGCAGAGAAAAGAGAGGGTGACTTTTTCTTTCAGAGCTATGAATTTGTTTTGCATTATTAGTGGCTCACTCGATCAAGTGTTTCTTTATTGTTAGATGGTGAAACCTGAAATATGATTGTGAAACTGCTCATTCTAATAAAGTCGCAGAAGACTGTTTTTGTAAAGGTATCAAATAACCCGTTGCCTAATTAAAAGTCTTTAGATAAGGTTATCATTTATATAAGTCAGTGGGAAATACTTTTACAATCGGCTTCTTATAATTTTTACCAAACTATTTTAGTGTACTGATATATGGAAACGATTCACGCTCCGCTCTTGAATGCAGGTAATCTGGACTGGTTGAATGTTAAGAAACCACTGGATTTACCCGATCTCACTGGTAAACTTACAATTCTTGATTTTTGGACTTTTTGTTGTATCAATTGCATACATATTATTCCAACTTTGAAACGGTTGGAGGAACGGTTTCCCACTCAATTGGCTGTGATCGGTGTCCATAGCCCAAAATTTTCAGGCGAACGGGAGTTTGAAAATTTGCGTCAGGCGGTGGCTCGTTATGAGATCGTCCACCCGATTGTGCATGATCCTGATTTCACAATTTGGAAAAGTTATGCGATTCGAGCCTGGCCGACTCTGGTTTTCATCGATCCAAACGGTTATATTCTGGGTCAACTGCCGGGTGAGCCCGACCCTGAGATGTTGGAGCATACGTTGACGGAACTGATTGCGGATCTTGAAAAGAAAGACGCTCTGCATGGCGATGCCCGGGAATTATTGCAGGTATCCGCTATGGATGAAGCGGGACTTTTGCATTTTCCCGGCAAGATTACTTTTAGCGAGTCTGATCTGGAGTTTGCGATTGCGGATAGCAATCACAATCAAATTGTTACGGCGAATCGGGAAGGCAGGGTCACGCGCAGAATAGGCTCGGGTGCCATCGGAAGTAAAGATGGGTCTTTTGATTCTGCTGAGTTTTATCGTCCGCAAGGTTTGTGTTATGTCGATGGAGTGATTTGGGTTGCCGATACGGAAAATCATTTGCTTCGCAAAATTGATTTAAAGACGGAAACGGTGACCACGGAAGCTGGAACGGGTAAGCAGGGTGTTCCCCTGAAAGGCCAGGAAAAATCTTTGGAAACGGCTCTGAGTTCGCCCTGGGATGTCTCGATGGATGACGGTTGGATTTATTTTGCGAACGCGGGCACGCATCAGATAGGCGTTTTTTATCCCAAGGAAAATGCCGTTGCACAATTTGCAGGGACAGGGGCGGAGGCTTTGGTTGATGGTCTGCGTCTTGCGGGTGCATTTGCTCAACCCAGCGGTTTGACGGTGGGGGAGGGCAAGTTGTTTCTGGCAGATAGCGAAACCAGTGCGATCAGAAGCATTCGTCTTGATGATGCCGGATTCATTGCGACCTATGTAGGGACAGGACTCTTTGACTTTGGTGACAGCGACGGGGTGGGGAAAGAAGCTGTTCTTCAGCACGCTCTCGGTGTTCATTATTCGGATGGGAAGGTTTACATTGCAGACTCATACAATCACAAAATAAAAGTTCTGGACGTCAAAACGCTGGAGGTTTCCAGTCTTAAGGCCTCGGTTGATATTGTCTGCAACGATCATAGCTGTACGCGACTGGGTGAACCTGCCGGAGTGGTGAAGGTTGGGAATTGTCTTTATGTTTCCGATACCAACCATCACCGAATCCTGAAGATGGATTTAACGACATCAATGACAGAAATTTTCATACAATAGAAACCGATTGACTTCACTTGATACGGAATTATGCAAACAATAATTGATTTCATCATAGGTCTCCCTCCACTCCTGCAATTGCTTGCTGGTATTTTCGGTACTTTGGGGATTTTGAAAGCCCTCATGCTTGTGGCCGATTATATTGAAGACAAGCGCGAAGGAAAGTCATAAAAATCTTGCTCGATTGCAGGTGCAAAGAGTCTTGCAGGATTTTTGCATTTGTCTCCCATAGGAAAAATTCATGAAATTGATTCGAAGGCTTTACGATTGGGTTTTGCATTGGTCTGCCACGCCTTACGCACTTCCTGCACTGGGGATCATCGCGTTTGTTGAATCCTCAGTGTTCCCGATTCCTCCTGATGTTTTGTTGATTGCGATGGTGGTTGCTGTCCCGGCGGGATGGGCACGCTATGCGATTGTGTGTTCTCTGGCTTCCGTTGTTGGAGGAATGTTTGGCTATTGGATTGGATACTCTTTTATGGATGTGATTGGCAACGAAATTGTAGCCCTTTATCATTTTCAGGAAAAATTCGATAAAATTGCCGGCCTCTACCAACAGTATGAGGGCTGGGCCGTTGCGGCGGCAGGTTTCACACCGCTTCCTTACAAGGTGTTTACCCTGGCGGCGGGAGCTTTCAAGATCGATTTTCCTACCTTTGTATTTGCATCGGCGTTGAGCCGCTCGGCCCGGTTTTTCCTGGTGGCGGGTTTGCTGTGGAAATTTGGCCCGCCGGTAAAAGCTCTGATCGAAAAATATTTCAACCTGTTCAGCATTGCTTTCTTTATACTGCTGGTATTGGGTTTTTATGTATTGAAATTTGTTCTCTAACAAGACAACGCTCATGGATGAACATATCATCGTATTAATGACAGCGAGTTCGGCGCAGGAAGCTGAAAAGCTCAGTCGGGGTCTGGTTGAAAACAAACTGGCCTATTGCGTGAACTCGGTTCCCTCAATCAAATCCACCTACTACTGGGAAGGGAAGGTTTGCGTCGATGAAGAGATTTTGCTGATTGCGAAAACCCGTTCGGGCAGATTCCCGGCTCTGGAGCAGTGGGTCAAGGAAGCGCATAGTTACGAGGTGCCAGAGATCGTCGCGGTCCCCATTAAGACAGGGCTGGCATCTTACCTGAAATGCATAGACGACTGGGTTCCCGAAACTTGATGTTATGAAAAGGCGTCATTTGGTGAGAGGATGGGAAATTCCATCCAATGAAATTACTTCCGAATCGATTTTTCTCAATCGTCGGGATTTTATGAAAGCAACTGCCTGGTCTGTTGGCACGGTGGCTCTTTCAGCCTGCAAGGAAACGCCCGCCGTAGTATTGCCTCCTGACACACTTTCTGAAACTGAAAAGAAAATTTATCCCGCTTCTCTCAATCCCGCGTATCCACTGGATGCGGAGCTGACTCAAGAAAAGATAGCGGGGGCTTACAATAATTTTTTCGAGTTTGGAGAAAGCAAAGAAAACATTCAGTCGAACGCACGTAATTTATCCATTCGGCCCTGGACGCTGGAGGTGTGCGGCTTGGTGGATAAGCCGGAGATTTATGATATCGATAAACTGCTGAGGTCTTTTCCTGTTGAGGAAAGGACGTATCGTTTGCGATGCGTTGAAGCCTGGGCGATCGCGGTGCCCTGGACGGGCTTTGCACTGAGAGAGTTGCTTCGCCGGGCGAGTCCCAAGTCCAATGCGACCCATGTTCGTTTTGTTTCCTTCTACAGACCTTCGCAGGCGATGGGGCAATGGGCTTTTTGGAGACCCTGGCCGTATACCGAGGCTTTGACTCTTTCGGAAGCGATGAATGAGTTGAGTTTTCTGGCAACGGGGATTTACGGTCGACCGTTACCGCGACAACACGGTGCACCTGTTCGCCTTGCTGTTCCTTGGAAGTATGGCTACAAAAGTGCGAAGTCGATCGTGAAAATTGAGCTGGTCGATTATCGTCCTCCCACCTTCTGGCCCATGCTGAATGGATTGGAGTATGATTTCAGTGCCAATGTGAATCCCGAAATCCCTCACCCCCGTTGGTCTCAGTCGCAAGAAAAAATACTTGGAACAGGAGAAGTGAGGGACACTCGCTTGTACAACGGTTACGAAAAATTTGTTGCCGATTTGTACAAGTAAAACGATGCTTCAAGTCAGAGTCAGACGGTCAGATCCATAAAGGATTTTACCTTACGATCGTACCCCTCAGAGAACCGGTCCTTACGGTCGATGAGAATCGAATCTATCCCCGCATTCCGGGCACCTTCCACATCGGTTCTGATTTCGTCTCCAATATGGCAAGCATCATCCGAGTCCACTTTGGCCAGACGCAGTGCTTCCTGAAAAATTTTACCATCTGGTTTCGCGGAACCAATCACGGCAGAAGGTAAAATGAAATCAAAATACTGTGCGAGACCCATGTTCTGCAAAGTGGCGGGTAGACGGGAATCCCAGTTGGAAATAACTCCGAGAGTAACGCCTGCGCTTTTCAGATCAGGCAGAATATTGGATTGGATAACATCCTCAAATATCGTCCAGCATTCTTTCTTTTTAAAGGCATCGAATACGGTGGCAAAATAGCGATCAAAATTATTCAGGCCGCCATGTGGATCGAACACGTTTTTAACCAATTGGCGCCAAAACTGACGTTCCGCACTCTGCCCGGATTGTGCGCCAAGAGATTCGATACCGCCCATAGCGTCCCATTGTCGGCGAAATTCGATATCCAGGTCTTCAGCGTTGCCTTCATATCCGAAGGGGCGCGCATATTGAGCATAGATATGTCCAACCGATGGATTGGGCTTCAGCAAAACGCCACCGACATCGAAAAAGACGGCTTGATAGCTGGATAGATTTTTTACGTTATTTCCTTTGCAATACATAGACAGTTGGATGAACCTTTGTCCGAAAGAGATTCCAGTATTCATTGTTTTACCGCTCCTTTTGAAAGACGCCGAGAAGTCCAGCCATGGCAAAAGACAGGCCCACGGCAATCATAAAAACCATACCTGCCCAACTTCCCTCAAACAGGCCAAGCCAGTAACTTCGATTCATAATAATTCCCCAGTAATAAATGAAAAAATAAGACAAGAGGAATCCCATTTTGTGGCGACCGTTGATCAGACAAAAAAAACTGATGCCGATTAAAATAACGAATTGCTCTAAAGGAAGAGACAACGTCCCGCCAGAATACAGTTGCGATAAACTATTCGTCATTTCCATTTTGTGAATCCTTTCTTTTGCTTTAAACAAGTTGTTAAATTTGTTTTGTTAATACATTTCGATTTTAAATTAATCAAGATACTCTACTTATAGCAAAACCAGTGCCATAACGCTTAGATTGCTTAAATAAAATCGTAACTATATGTTTTTAAATGGTTAATAATTTTAACGCTGTACTATTTATCTTCCTTGGCCCCCTGCAATTGCGAGTAGATTGTATTAATTTTAATAACATATCTTGTTTTGTATTGTCTTAAAGTGATCTCTTTAAATTTTATTTATTAATTTTTTCTAGAGCGAGTTTTAAGGTGCGGGTGTTTGTTCTCATCTCTGGATTGAGTTGATGTTTTAAAATAGGTTTGCTTCTGTATTTTTCGTTGATATAATGTCTCCTACCTTATTGTTAAGGTTGCTCTTTAGCTCTCGCGTTCCTAATGAGAGGCTGAAATTATTCCCTCCGTGCTGTTGTTGAACGAATGGTTAGTTCTATTTCTGACAAACGCGTTCCTTTTGAAAATCCGCTCAGTGGTCAAGGTCGTATCTTGTGGCTTACAGGTTTGTCTGGTTCAGGTAAGACAACTTTATCTCTGAAAATCGCTGAGAAATTGCAGTTAGATGCTTGTTTTCCCATTGTTCTGGACGGCGATTCCATGCGCAAAGGATTGTGCGCTGACCTGGGTTTTTCTGAAGCAGACCGTTCTGAAAATATTCGTCGTATTGGAGAGGTTGCCCGTTTGATTGCGGATGCGGGTCTGGTTGTGATTGTGGCTTGTATTTCACCTATCAAGAGGGACCGCGAACGGGTCAGGGCGTTGGTTGCTCCGGGTCGATTTGTGGAAATCTTTTTGGATTGTCCTCTGGAAGTCTGTGAGGAAAGGGACCCGAAGGGATTGTATCGAAGGGCGAGGAATGATGAGTTGGCTCAGTTCACAGGTATTTCTTCGATTTATGAGCCGCCGGTCAATGCGGATGTCCATTTACATACAGCAGTTAACAGTGTTGAAGAATGTGTACGAAAAGTAATGACCTGTATAGGGAAATGACAGGTTTGCGGCTTGGTTTGTTGCTGAGTTAGTGCTGGAAGTGGGCGGGGGTGGAATTGTCTGGCTCCCGTGGTGCTATTGCTGTTTGTTGGCAGATGTTTTTTTGAAAGTGTTTTTCCAGAGACCAGGCGTAAATGAAAAAGAGCTCAGTTCCCTATACATTTTTGATGTTCGTGAAATTGCTCTATCAGAGTCGTTCTTTGATTGGGGCATTGGCGTTGCGAGAAATTCAAGGTCGCTATGTGGGTACGTTTGGAGGGGTGACCTGGTCTGTTGTGAATCCATTGGCGATGATTCTTGTGTACTGGTTCGTTTTTTCTGTGGGGTTCAAGGTTGAACCGCCGGGTGGAGTGCCATTTATTATTGTTTTTTTGTGTGGGTTGATACCCTGGACTCTTTTTAGTGAGACGTTGATGTCCAGCGTTAATGTTATACGTAGTAATCCTCATTTTGTGAAAAAAATGGTTTTCCCGACCGAGGTCTTGGTCGTTGTTAATCTTGTGGCCAGCCTGGTCACCCATATCATCATGCTCAGCATTCTTTTTGTGTTGATGTGGTTGAATGGTTTGCATTTTTCCATATTTAATTTCCAGTTTGTTTTTTATTTATTTGCTTTGATGATTTTTACTCTGGGTTTGAGTTGGTTTGTTTCTGCTTTGAATGTTTTTTATAAGGATATAGGGCAAATACTGGGAGTTGTATTGAATTTGTGGTTTTGGATGACACCGATTGTCTGGATGGTGGAAATGATTCCCGAAAAATACCAATATTATTTGAACCTGAATCCAATGCTTTATATTGTGGTGGGCTATAAAAATTCATTTCTCTTTGAGACTCCATTTTGGTCTCATTATAGGACGGGGGGGATGTTTTGGGGAATCAGCCTGTTTGTTTTTGTTGTTGGAGGGTTGGTTTTCCGAAGATTAAAGCCCGAATTTGCGGAGGTCTTATAGGTGCTGAACGACGACTTAGCGATATCGGTCCGTAATATTTCGAAAAAGTATCGCTTGTTCGATTCCGTTCAGGAGCGACTCAAGGAAGCCTTGCATCCCTTCCAGAAGAAATACCATCGTGAGTTTTGGGCTTTGAAAAATGTTTCTTTTGATGTGTCGAAGGGTTCTACACTAGGAATAGTTGGGCGGAATGGTTCAGGAAAATCGACATTACTGCAAATCATTAGCTCGGTCCTGCTTCCTACGGTGGGTAATCTTGAACTTTCGGGTAGAGTATCGGCTTTGTTAGAGTTGGGTGCAGGTTTGAATCCTGAATTTACAGGCCGAGAAAATGTGATTTTTTACGGTGCTGTAATGGGTTATTCCGAAAAGGAGATGAACGCGCGTTTGCCATTTATAAGGGAATTTGCCGATATTGGAGAATTTTTTGATCAGCCTGTCAGGGTGTATTCTTCAGGTATGTTTTCCCGGTTGGCATTTGCTACGGCGATCAACATAGATCCTGATATTTTAATCGTCGATGAAGCGTTGTCAGTGGGTGATCCAAAATTTCAAAAAAAATGTTACAGGAAGATTCATGAGTTTCAGAAATCGGGAGTAACGATTCTATTGGTTACTCATGATGTAGAGTCAATTATCAGGCATTGTGATCAGGCGTTGCTACTTGTAGAAGGTGAGTTGGTCGAGATGGGTGAGCCTAAAACTGTTGTGAATTTTTATATTGATGTTCTGGAAGGTCGGAAAGTCTCTACAGCCGTGTCAAATTATGATTTTGATGAAAAGTCTTTAGCGGAAGTTAGAAAAACTGATCAGAATGTACCTAAGACAATTTTGGATCAGTTTTTGAGTGGTTTCTCAGGTCAAGATAATTGTGTGAGCCGGAAAAGTTATAATAAAAATGAATACAGGCAGGGGAATGGCAATGCAGAAATTGTTGATTATTTGTTGATTTGTAAAGATAAAGTCGATTTTTCTGCAGTCCAATCGGGTTGCCAATTGGAGATATATTGGAAAGTCCTGTTTCATGAGGATGTTGAATTTCCTAGCTATGGTTTTGCTGTCTGTTCTGTAGATGGACTAAAACTGTGGGGAGGAAATACTTGGTTTGATAAGTTCCCTGTTCAACCAGCCCGAACCGGTGATTATGTGATTTTTAAATCATCCTTCTCACTGCATTTGAATAAGGGGGAGTATTTTATCACTTTGGGGTGTGGGCAGGTGCTTAATGAACAACTCTGCCCTATGGATCGAAGGTGTGATTTGATTCATATCGTTGTCGAAACAAGAAGCAGATTTGATGGGTTGGTTGCGTTGAATGTTGCATTTTCTGAAATTGTAAAAAAACAAGGGCATGAAAATTAGGCTAAGTTTTGGTATTTGAAAATTTACTCTAACGTCTCAATTGGATGAATTTCTCAGTGATAGAGGGGGTTTTGTGTAGCGTTCGGTTTTATGTACTCTCTCTTCGTTTTAAAATCATTAAAGTAATTGATTGGGAAAAATAGTTAACAAAATTATTACTGATTAAACTTTGAGGGTCAACGTCTGTGGTCGATTATAAGGCAGAGTTGCATTTTGTTGAATATTCAATCAAGTCTTATCTTGAATGCTTCTATGGTCTAGCTGCAAAAGGCAACAGGCACTTTTTAATTCAAGGTGTCAACAGTCTCGCTCGTGAATTTCTAAACCATGTCTTAAATGGGGAAAAGAAACTATCGGTAAAATTTTATACTGACGTGAAAAAAGAAAAGACACCCATTCCTGAGAATGTGGAGAGTTCTTATGATATAGATCAAATTGAAGTGATATTTAACTTCATGGAGGATGAAGAAAACCTTTCCACCGCATTGATGGGATGGGCTTCAATTTCTCATTGCAAGATTTACGCTCCCATCACAGGCCATTATTGTAAGAACAGACCGGTTTTTATCAATAGCATCCCAAAAGGCGGAACGCATCTTTTGTTCGAGTGTGTGCGAGCTATGGGTTTCGAGGAACCTCCTACCTTAGACCTTCCTGACAATAAAACAGATTTCACGCCAGGTCATTTTTATAATTTGCAACACGCCAAGAGGGAATGTTTTTCACAACAATATATCAATATTTATAATTTCATTAATGCCTTTGCAAACTCTGTTGTTCTTTTTATTTATCGTGACCCTAGGGATATAGCTGTTTCACTGGCCTATTATCTGGCCTCTCAGCACCAATATCATATTCTTTCTGAATACATGGAAGGTTTGTCTTCAGAAGATAGGTTGCTGTGTGTGATTCAGGGACGGTATCCGCTACCCGTTTTTTTTAATCGGGACTTGAGTTTTGAAGGCGATATCAGAGAATTAATAAACACTTATCTTGACTGGATTGTTAATCCTTTTCCAAACACTTTGGTTATACGATTTGAAGATTTAATAGGTGCCGAAGGTGGAGGTGACCGATTAGCCCAAGTAAAAGCTATTTGGAGGATTCAGTTAGCACTCCATGTTGGAGGTACGCCAGAGGAGTACTGCGGAAAAATATTCTCCCCTCAGGCTCTCACATTCAGGAAGGGGCAAATAGGCGATTATAAAAAAGAGTTTACAGAAAAAGTCGTAAAAGAATTTCAAGACCTTCCTCAGGATTTCATGGAACAACTGAGATATTCGGACCAATCATTGGATGAACAATTGGGAGAGTCTCTAGGGAGTTGGGGTGCATTTAAGGGTAAAATTCCTCTCACTGCGAAAATGCATTCCCCTGTTTTGATTGAACGAGATTTTCAAGGTTATAATTTAATTTATTTTAACGGACATGTTTATGCGGTGAGTCAGAATTTAGGAGAGCTAGACTTGCGGCTTACCCCTCCCGAGAAAATAACGGAGCTAAAAAATAAGAACTTGTTGATGGATGGAAAATCCTTGGGTGAAGTGAAAGAAATAATTCTGAATCTTCCCCCTGAAGTAGTAAAACAGTTTGCGCACATGAGGTTTCTCGAAGAAGGTGTGGACGGTTATAATATTTTTGAATTTGGACGCTGTTATTATGCGATCAATCAAAATTTAGGACCGCTCGATTTGTCGTTGGTCGAGCAAAATAAGCTCGAAGCATTGAAGAATAACTCTGAGGTTTTAGTAGGACATTCCGTTGCAGAAATAAAACGTATGACAGCTTTAGTTTCAACGCTGATCCACTGGATTAGTGATAACGAAGGGAATGCTTCGAATGAAAAGGGAGTGGCAAACGTGCGGTTTCGCCCGTGTGTTGTCGCGGAAAGTCTTGACGGTTTTAATATTATACAGTTCAGAGGAATTTTTTATATCGTTGCTCAAGGTCTTGAGAATTTTGATATTGAAAATTTGGATAGTGAAAAAATATTTAATTACCAATCGAAAAATCAGTTGCTAGTGGGGCAGACTTTAAAACAAGCGAAAGAAATTATAAAAATTGTATCATCTAATAGCTTAAAATACGATTTTACTGGCAAGCCGAAGATCGTTGAAGAGGGGCATCAAGGCTTTAATATTGTGCAGTACAAGAGTGTTTTTTATGTGATCGCTCAGAGGGTTTCTATCGATGTTGAACAATTGACCAGCATTCTGATTGTTGACTTTCAGAGTAAGTTTCAATTGGCAGTGGCAAGTTCTCTTGAACAAGCTAAAGAGTTGACCGGGTTTCTTCTATCAAGAAAATCTCAGGTTGAAACAGACGAGATGCGAAGAAACAGGGTCAATGAGCGATGGAAGAAAGAGAATGAGATTCTGAATTGTAAAGCCCAAGACTTGGAAATTAAAGTTACCGAGTATGAAAATTCTTTGGAAGAGTTGAAGGAAATTGGGGCGAGAAAAGAGCAACAGCTGAAGGAATTTGAAACAAAGCTTGAAAAGCAATCCCGCCAGATACAGGAGCTGGAACAGGCGTTAAAGGCTAAGGAAACGGAAACGCTCAGTCTGGTTGCATCGGGTAAGAACAAGGACCAGGAAATTATTTTGGCGAATAAAGAACTGGCCAGACTCACGCGAAGAATGGATGAGTATAAAAAACAGGTCAATTGGGATGTTGAACGAATTGAGAGTCTGGTTAAAATGGTATGTACTAAAAATGAAGAAATCATACGTCTGAACGAAGCGATTCGATGATATTTTTTATCATCGGTTCAGTTGTGTAAAAACGTCTATTAAAGTCTTTCTTATGGATCATAATGATGAGCGAAATTAAAATACATTTTGACAGTGATGTGCCCCAAAAACCTTTGGTGAGTTTGATATTACTGGATTGGTCTTGTCGGGAAAGTTTTCATATGTTGGACTATTTGGCAAACCAAACCTTGCCTCGTGAAAGCTATGAAATAATTTGGATAGAGTATTATTCAACGGTTTCACCAGAAATTACGGATCTGATCGACAAGTATAAGGTGGAAGGTAAAATCCCCCCCATAGACAGGTGGGTAGTGATGAATATGCCCAAAGATCTCTATTACCACAAACATTTGATGTACAACGTGGGGATTGCTTTGGCGAAGGGAGACATCGTTACGATCTGCGATTCTGATGCGATGGTGAAGCCAAGTTTTATAGAAACGATGGTGCAAGAGTTTGAAAAAGATCCGCATCTGGTTTTGCATATGGATGAAGTGAGAAATAATGATAGAGCATTTCATCCGTTTAATTATCCTGATTTTGAAGTGGTGGAAGGTCCGGGTGCGATCAATTTTAAAAATGGAACAACCACGGGTTTGGTAGATACGGTGGATCCTCTGCATACGTTGAATTACGGAGCGTGCATGTCTGCCAAGCGTTCCGATATCCTGGCGATTGGCGGGGCTGACGAGCATATCAATTTTCTTGGGCACGTTTGTGGACCCTACGATATTACTTTTCGTTTGGTCAATTATGGGAAAAGAGAATTCTGGCATCCAAAAGAATTGCTCTATCATGTTTGGCATCCTGGTCAAGCAGGTGACGGTAATTTTGTGGGTCCTCATGATGGCAAGCATATGTCTTCGACGGCTTTGGAAGCGAGAGATCTGGGACGAATAAAACCATTGGTTGAAAATGAAGCCATCCGATCTCTACGAATTCATGAAGATCTGAACGATGAACAACTCTTGAACAATCTGGTGGATCCATTTTATTTGGAGGAATGGACTGAGGAAGCTCTTGCAAAAGGTTCGAGCTTGTATTTGTGGTACACCGCAGAAGTTCTGCGTGAAATGGATGGATACAATATTGTAAAGCACGCAAAAAAATTCTATGGACTTCCTTGTACGCTGGGTGCTGTTGATTTGAATAAAGAGGAGGATAAAAAAAATCCTTCGATACTAGTAGGCGAATCCGAAGCAGACATTGTTGCCTTGATTGAAAAAGCGGGACCGAGTTATCAGTCCAAATTTTTGGGAGATTATTGTGGTTATAATCTGATTGAATATGGGGATCTCATATACGCAATTCCACATGGTTTGGGTGCTATAGATCTCAATAGCAAAGAGCATCGGGAGCACCCCAATGTTTATTCAGGAAAGACACTGGAAGAAGCCAAGGAGCGAATTGACGTTGTCGGGCCTTTTTCAGCGATTGAGATGATTTGTGAATATGGGAACTATAATATCTTAAAATGGGGTAAATCTTATTATGGAATACCCTTTATCCTCGGATCAGTTGACTTTAATAATAAACAGGAAAGGTCGCATCCTGAAATTATTGAAGCGAATTCTGTGAATACTATCAAGGAAACTATCAGTGCGCTGACAAGAGAAAACAGTATTCCAGAGATGATTGGTTCCTACGGAAATTTTAACATCGTACAATTTGGGGTGGAGTGGTATGGCTTACCGAAATGGTTAGGTGCGTTGGATTTACGTAAAGAACAAGATAGGAGTCTTCCCGGCCTGATGCGTGCGGTGAGTATGGAAGCATTGAAGGAAACCATAGACGCTAATGGAAAATTTTATGAAGGAAGTATTGTGAGCGTGTACAGAGGCTTCAATCTGATCCCGCTGGATGGAAAGTTATATGGAATCCCTCAGGTTTTAGGTGCTGTTGATTTGAGAGGTTGTGAAAGTAAAACAAATAATAAAATCCTTTGTGTGAACAATAAAAGTGAATTAGAGAATACCATTGATTCTATGGGATTTTGGAAACGGAATATGATGGGATATCGAATGAAAAAAAAATTAGGTTTGGGCGTATAAGGATTTTCGTGATGATTTGATTTGTTTGAGTTGTTTCCTATGGAAATAAATTTTTTATAGATACGGGTGCCAAGTGCTTCTTTCTTTGCCGGCGATACTGCGGTTCATTCCCTTCACTTCATTATGAAGTCTCTCTTCCATCACCAAACTTCTTCCAAGCCCAAGGTAAGCCTGATCCTCCTTGATTGGTCTTGTCGTGAGAGTTTTCATATCTTGCATTATTTGAACCGTCAGACCATTCCCCGTGAAAATTTTGAAATAATCTGGATCGAGTATTATTCTCGCCAGGCCAGGGAAATTGAAGCCGTACTCGAATCAGCGAAAGCAGAGGCCTATCCTCCACTTGACCGATGGATTTTGATGGAACTGCCTGAACAATTGTATTATCACAAACATTTGATGTACAACGCGGGCATCGCCTTGAGTCGGGGTGAAATCGTTGTGATATGCGATTCCGATGCCATCGTAACCCCTGCCTTTATTGAAAACATTCTGGCAGCGTTTGAAAAAAATCCTGACATTGTTTTGCACATGGATGAAGTAAGAAATACGAATCGCAAATTTTACCCATTCAATTATCCAGCTATTGAAGAAGTCTTAGGAGACGGTGTTTTTAATTGGAATAATGGCACCACGACAGGTTTGCTGGATAAAAAAGATCCCATACACACTTTGAATTATGGAGCATGCATGTGTGCGCGTCGGGAAGACTTGATCGCAATCGGCGGGGCCGATGAGCATATCGACTACCTTGGGCACGTTTGTGGTCCGTATGAAATGACATTCCGGTTGAAAAATTTCGGGAAACAAGAAATCTGGCATCAGAATGAGTTTCTTTATCATGTGTGGCATCCTGGGCAGGCAGGGCATGGAAATTATGTGGGGCCGCACGATGGAATGCATGTATCCAGTACCGCATTGAACGCGGTGCAGGACAAAAGAGTTTTTCCACTAGTCGAAAATAAAATCATACAGAGGATCAGAGAAAACGGGAGCGATGTAATAGCCGATGACGAAGTTTTCAAAACAATCATTCGGCCGGAGTATCCCCTGATTTGGAGAGAAGAAGAACTGTCAAAATCTTCCGAATTTTATCTCTGGTACAGTCCAGAGCTATTGAACAATCACAAAGGTTACAATCTCGTAAAACATAGCGATAAGATTTATGGTATCCCAGAGTACTTGGGGCCGTGGGATCTCAATAAGAAGGAGCTGCGGGAGCATGCGGCTATTTTGGTTGGTGACAATGAGAGCGTTGTCACCGCTCTGATTGAAGAAAAGGTCCTATTGGGAGATGGCGGTACCGTTTACAATCATATATTTTATGCCTATCCGCGCTTGCGGAAGCTGGTCGGCGAATCGGGATACCGGCGGTTAAAGAAATACCGTGACCGTATCAAGAAAGTGTTGTCTCCTTTGAATGGAGAAGGCGAAAAGCCCGTTCCAGAATTCGATTATAATATTTTGCCCTGGGGAAGCCAGCTTTACGCACTGCCACGAGTTTTGGGACCAGTGGACCTCAATCAGGAAAAGCAACGTTATCATCCCGGTATCCTAACCGCAAAAACACAAGCGGAGTTGGACGAAAAGATTCTTGCGGCTGGTCCCACCCCATATATTCCAAAGCTTTTGAGTGTTTGCAAAGGTTACAATCTCATAAAATATTGTCACATGTTTTACGCGATTCCTCAGTCGCTGGGTGCTGTCAATTTACATAAAGATGTGGAGCGCGAAAATGAAGCCATCTTATACGCCGTAACTCAGGATGAATTGAAAGAGCTCATCGATCAAAAAGTTAGATTGCTTCCGGGCCAGGAATTGATTGATACCAAGAATTTTTTTCATATCATCCGGTTTGACGGAAAATATTATGCTTTCCCACAATTCTCAGGTCCCATCGATTTATCCAATCCACAAGAAAGAAATTTGCCTTACGTTTTTTCTGGACTGACAACGCAAGAAATAGAAGGAAAAATTGCTTTGTTGGGATCGTCCGTACACGCTCCAGCTTTGATCGGCATTTATAAAGATCACAGTTTAGTGGGGTATCGTGGCGTGTTTTATGGTATCCCGCGAGAATTGGGAGCGTGGGATCTGGAGAAAAAGGAAAAAAGAGAAAGCTCGGCAATATTTTCCAGCAAGTCGTTGTCAAAAGTTAAATCTTCCATAGACAGTGCCATTGGCTTAATCCAAATCGAATACGCCGGTTGGTTGCCGGTGTTTAAAAAGTTTGGACGCTGTGGTTCGCATCCTCAATTTTCCCATATTGACAACCCACCCAAAGGATATCGTTTTATCCAGTCTCCGTGGATTTTTCGTAAATGGCTGGGGCCTGTCAATCGTCTGTTCGAAGCCAGTTTGTTTTTTTGTCGTTCCCTGTATGTCTCGTTTTTTTTAATAAAACTTGCAAGAACCTGTTTGAAAGCAGGTATCACATGGGCAGACTTTCTGGAATTTATTAAAACCCGGGACTTTTCGTCGCAAGCACTTTTGCCGATCAGTCAAAAGCCGGTGTTTTTACCCAGCGTCCCCTTTACCTTGGGGCAAAGACCCTGGTACATAGAAATTGAAGACGTGACGACCTTGTTTTACCCTTACATACATAATGGGAAAACACAAGATTTGACCCTTCAGAATAAATCCTATTTCAAAATCATTCAAATTCTGTTGGAAGAAAAATCCTGTCTGGGCATCATCACCCATATGAAGAGCACTGCCGATTGTTTGCCAAAATTATTTGACAGTGAAGTGGTAGGCCAAAAAGTTACTTACGCGCCATTAGGTTTGGACTTCTCTTCTCACTCGCGTGAGCGCCATCAAATTGAAACGGTTCATTTACTATTTACAAGTTCGTGGAGCCAGGATGCGAACGGATTTTATACACGTGGTGGAGTCGATTTATTAGAAGCTTACCGTACTCTTTTTCATAAATTCCCAGGGAAACTGCATTTGACATTGCGGGCGCAATTGCCAGAAGATTTGCCGCAAAAATGTGCGAAAATCATACAAGACTGTGATGTCGAAGTACTGAGTGAATTTTTGCCCTCTGCGCAATGGAAACTCTTGTTGGCAGAAACGGATATTTATGTTCTGCCAGCGGCTCGTATTCACGTGGTTTCAATTCTGGAAGCGATGGCGATGGGAATCCCCATCATCGCATCCGATGGGTGGGGGATGGAAGAGTACTTGGAAGACAATCACAATGCGTTGCTTGTAAAAGGTCGTAACGGCAAAGTGACCTGGATGGATGATTTGGGTATGTTGCGAGAAAATTATGATTCTATGAATGATGCAGATCCCGAAGTGGTTGCCGATTTAGAAACGGCTTTGACACGTTTGATCATCGAACCAGATTTGAGAACCCGGCTCATTGAACAGGCGCGCCGCGATGTTGCGGAGAAATTTACCGTGAAAAAATGGAACCAGGGTTTAGAGACTGCATTTAATAAAGGCATTGCGGCTAACAAGTGAAAGTTTTAAATCATGCAGATGTGACACGATCAATGGCCCGCAGGCGAAGATCGCCCCTGCACGAGAATGTCTTCGAGATAAAAAAACAGAACACAATAAAATCGAGACCCAAAGTTTCTGTGATTTTATTGGATTGGGAATGCCGGGAACGGTTTCATACCCTGGATTGGTTGTTGAAGCAAAGCGTAGCTCGAGAACAATACGAACTGATCTGGGTAGAGTTGTACCGTCGTCAGATTCCTGCAGTCATGGAAAAAGCCGATTGTGTGATTGTGTGCAACCAAAAAGGAATGTATCACAAACATAAAGGATATAACGCGGGTCTTTTGGTTGCTCAAGGCAATATAATAACCGTGTGTGACAGCGATGCGGTGTATCCTGAAAATTTTATAGAGTCCATTCTCAATTCATTTCAGTTACCAGATTCTGAAAATTTAAAGAGTCAGGTTTTGATGCATCATCAATGGCGTACTTCAAGATTATACCCCGATGACTTAAATGACTGCATGACATTGAGAGAGGATCATTGGGAGTGGTGGCCGTTGAACCACAATGCGGGTGCCTGCATGTCTGTTACAAAGAAAGACGCGATTCGTTTTGGTGGTTTTGATGAACACGCATCTTTTGCGGGATATTTATGCGGACCTTACGATCTTGGCTGGCGACTGGTCAATGCTGGCTTTGAAGAGAAATGGCATGACCCCTCTATTGCATCGTGGCACTTTGCACACCCTGATCCGGTTGGAACGAACATGCAAAAGCCTTCAGTAAAAATGTTGCTAGAGAACACGCGTCCGCATGTCGATTTGCACGCATTGACTGCCGTAGATGCTTTCAGCTCGGGCAGAATGTTGCCTCTGACCGAAAACGAAGAAATATTTCGCTTGAGAATGGCGAACCGAAAAATAGGGTCAGAGTTTGAAAAAAAGTATTCCGCGATGACAGGCCCTGAAGGTTTTCCCAAAGGACTAGTGTTCGGAATGGCATTGCAATTCAAACTGGAATTGCTCAGTGAAATCTTAAAAAAACTTATTTATAAACGCTTACAGTCAATATTGCCCCCGACAATTCTGGTCAGATTGCGGATTGTGAAGAATTATTTTAATCCGGTATTCATTGAGAAACCAGAAATTCCCCAGTTGTTTTTAGAATATCGTGGTTATAATCTGGTTTTTTTTCAAAATCAGGTGTTTGCCATACCTGCAAATTTGGGAGAATGGGATTTGACCCAGAAAGATCAAAACGAAGACCCACGCGTTATAAGAGTTTCCTCGCCCTGGAAGGCGATCCGTAAAATAGATATGACATTAACCGGATGATTGCAAAGCGATTTGCAGACAAGGACAACATATGGGAGTACCTGAACTGATAGAAAGCATCGGTTTTTATAACCTGGTCCAATTGGATGAAATTATTTTTGGACTTCCCATGGGACTCGGAGCCGTTGAGTTGAACGTTGAAAAGATCAATAAACATCCCTGTGCTTTTGTGGGTAAAACTCTGGAAGAAGTCATAGAAAAGATTCGCCTGAACGATGCGCTGTCCAAAGAAAAGTACGAACCGATTTTGAAAGATGTATTTGGTTTTTATAATATTCTGGGTTGGGGTGCCGACTTATACGGCGTTCCCGTTAGTTTGGGCGAGATAAATTTACATACCATCAAAATCAGTGATTATCCTGGCATTATTAAATCATTTTACAGGGATGATTTAATAAAAGAAATTGAAGAATTTTGTCGGTCAGAACACAGAAAGATGCGGGATCTGTCAGCCGGAAGAGAGCAATGATATGACAAGTTTGAATACATTGCCATTGGAAGAATTTGGTTTGCCTGAAATAGTGGAGATAGAGCCGATTCATTCGTGCAATTTTCGTTGCATCCAATGTCATGTCAGTTATGAAACCTTAACGAAAAACAAAATCCGGCCAGATTTTTTTAAAAATCTCAAAGGACTTGAGGGCAAATGGGCTTTGCTGGGATCGTTGTATGAACCGACGGTACACCCTCATTTCCGGGAAATCGCTCAAGGTCTGTCTGATGCAGGGATGAAGTTGGAGATGACGACCAACGGCTCGTTATTCAATGAGTCGCTGGTTAAAGACGTCGCCCATTGCAATTGGAAGAATGTGATTTTTTCCTTCGATGGAATTACGAAAGAGACTTTTGAGAAAATTCGCAGAAGGGCCGATTTTAAAAAAACTCTTGAAGGGATCAAAAGATTCAAAGACGGTATTGAAAATAAAGATACTTTTTTTGCTGTGAACTTTACTCTTTTGAGAAGCAACTTGCATGAAATCGTCGACAGCGTTGACTTCTGGGAGGATTTCGGCGTGGATCATCTGGGTTTCATTGCCATGGTGTTGCGCGATGAGAATAAGGAACTTCAAGAAGAATGCTTGAATCATGACTTGGTGGAATTAAAGACAGAGCTAGAGTTGGCGGCTAGAAGAGTGGTTGAGAAACAATATAAAATCACACTCTCCAGTGCGGCATACAGTTCTTGGATGGATTTGAAAGATATTTATCCTGCGCATTTCATGGAGAGTCTGGTCAAGTCAAACAACCGCAATGCCAGGACTCCATTCAATGCGAGAACCTATTACCAAAATGGGCATTTCCCAGGAATGTCCGTCAATTGCCGATCTCCTTTTAAATTTGCAAGGATTGATTACAACGGCAACGTCGAGCTTTGCTATCAATTTACGGTAGGAAATATTTATAAAAATGAGTTTTTAGATATCTGGTACGGTAAAGAAGCTCAGAAAGTGCGGGATTTGGTGCGCTCGGATCCTAAAGTTTGTTATTCCTGCGACTATTTCAGATTCTGTATAAAAGCCGGAGAAGTCGATTACGACAAAGAAGCAAATTTCCGCAATGAAACCATAGACAATTATTACAACAAGCCGTTTTTAGTCGAAGATAAGGGGTCTTATCAACTGGTGGGTTATGGCTCAATGATTTACGGATTCCCAAAATCTATGGGAGATGTTGATCCCAGGTTTCTTGCTGAATATGAAAATAAACCAGGTGTCTTTGTTTGTGCCACCACTGAGGAAGTCAAACAGAAGATTGACGAATATTTTGCTTCGATAGATAAATCCGAATGGATTCCTATAGAGATTGACAACTGGATCGCTCATAAAGTCGTGAGTTATGGCCCTCAACTTGTTGCTATCCCCAAGGGCTATGGGAAGATTGTACTGAATGCGGAATTTGATTTTAACGCACCGGGTATTTTCATTGCGGACGATGTGGAAACACTGCGAAATGCAGTGGATACTTATATCAAGACCGTCAATATTTCAGAATTAATGCCCACAGTAATAGAGCAAATTTCTGGTTACAATATTGTTGAATGGCAGAACAATTTTTATGGCATTCCTTTTACAAGTGGGCAGGTTGATTTGGTTGGAGCAACCTCCGATGAGATTTCTAAAATACCTGGTGTGATTAAAAGCGCATCTCTGAATATGATCAAAGATGAATTACGAAAACTGGATTTCGAACCTGAATTTATAGAGCTCTGTTTGCACCTTGGTTATAATGCGATTTATTTCGAGGGAGTGTTTTACGCAATTCCTCACTCCATTGGCAAGGTAGACCTCAGCAACCCCGCAGAGAGAAAACATCCCGAAATTATTTCAAGTTCAGACAAAAATAAATTTCGCCGTGAGATCATATCAAAAACTTACGCCTATCCTCTTTTGAGGCGATTTCTTGGGGATTTTGGCTACCGTACTTTAAAAGGCTGGAAAATTAAATTATTGGGTTCTGGAAAATTATAAAGATTAATCAAAAAAATTACCGTACAAGGCGTGATAAAAGTCCTCAGAAAGATCACCCTTTTTTGAAAGCCATCTTCTTATGAATGCCCTTCCTAACTCAAATTCACATGCAGGGCATCGCGTTTTTCTGATACTCACTCTGTTGGCCCTGTTCATGGGGCTCATGCGCCTGCACACCTATGATGAGCCCTTTGAGAGAGACATCACCACGCATGCGGTAGTGGCTCACGAACTTCTGAACGGGAAAATTCTATATCAGGATATTTTTTCCGATCGGACGCCTCTGATTCAATGGACTTACGCACTCGGCGAAGTTGTCATGGGCTTTGGGTTGAATTCCATTTATTTTTTGTGGTATCTGTCCGCCTTGATAACACTGGGTGGCGTGTATGCCTGCGCCACCGCAGGTGGCGGACGACCCAGCGTGGGATTATGGGCGGTTGGATTTTGGGTGCTGGTCTCTTGTGCCCCCATGGTACAGGCCAATCAACCGAATTCAGAGGTGTTTATAAATAACTGCATGATCTGGGTGTTTGCACTTATTTTGCGGGATGATGGGAAAGGAAGCGGGCTGAGACGGGCTATGGGAATGGGTGTTTTGTTAGCCGTTGCTTCGCTTTATAAATCCCATGTGCTTGTATTGGCTCTCGCACTTGGTATAGCGCACATTGTCAAACCACCCGGAGGCGTTGAAAACCGCAAACGATCCATCTTTCAGGCCGGCATCACAGCTGGAGTTGGTGTTTTCATTTGGTCTGGATTGTTTGCATATATCTATGCGACAGGTCGTTTTGAAGATTTTTGGAACGATATTTACACGTTCATGCAGCATTATACTGGTGATATTGGTGAAAATCTTCGCAGAGGAATCCACCCTCAAAACCTGCTCCCTCATTTTTTGTTTGGTATTTTCCCCTTGATCGTTTTGTCGGTTCTAGGGGCCGGGCTGAATTTTAAAAAAAATTCTACCAGAACAGGCACGCTGTATGCCTGCTATGGATTTTCCATTGCACTGATGATTGCGCTTCCTGGAAAATTTTTCCCGCATTATTATCAATTCTGGCTCCCTTTTCTCGCCCTCTCCTCGGCGAAAATTTTAGAAACCCTTGCCTTTGAAAACGGACAGGAAAATACATCGGGATTGAAATCTATGGGAACGGCGATCGCCATTTTGTTGGTCGCACTGCAAATTCGCTATTATTCCCTCGATAGTAGAGAATGGGCATTGATAAAATACGGCAACTTATTTGTTGATACTCAACGTGTCGGCAGGATGATCAATGATGTTTTAAAAGAAGACGAAACATTTTATAACTGGGGTCTGGATTCAGGGCTTCACTTTTATAGCGAGAAACCGATTCCCAGTGGGGCAGGGATGTGGCCTTTGGTTGTCATGGGTGGCCCCTTGGCCAAAGAATACATGCCGCGCATACAGGCCGATCTCATCAGAAATAATCCAGAGTTGTTGATTGTTGCGGATTATCTGCCAAAGCAACATCCCTTATTTCATTGGTTATTGACACGCTATGAAATCTTTCCAGACAATGCGCCCTATCGTCCGTTTGAATTTTATTTCAGGAAAGGCGGAAAATTAGAAAAACGTTTGGAATCTGGGAAAAAGAGTCTTGAAGAAAATCAACAGTCCTGATTTTTTAAGACATCCATCAACTTTCCAGTGCACTGTCTGAGCGCAGAGCAGAGCAGAGAATTAAACTTTGGGATATGATACAATTCAGAACCAATTGCGGGAACTCAAAAGAATCAAAAGAAACGGTTTGAACACATAGAAATTATGAATTTAAAACAGGCACGGCCCCATTCTTCAAAGCTGAAAAATAGTAAACTCAAGCGATCCCTTTTCCTTTGTTGGTCCGTCGCGATTACTTTGGCATTGACAGCTTGCACCACCCGAGTAGAGACTTACCAGCAATTTTCAAATTTACCGGAGCCCCTTCCAGCTTCCGAAGGCCAATTGATATATGAAGAATCAAAATGTGTTTATTGTCATGGCATTCAAGGCGATGGTAACGGTTTCATTGCAGAAGGACTCAATCCCCGACCCTCAGATTTTACGTCGGTAGCATCAAACAATTCCGAACGGAAAGAACGGTGGAAAAAAGCAGTTGAGAAAGGCATTCCCGGAACCTCGATGCCTGCTTTTCAGGAATTCAGCCCCAATCAAATTCGTGACTTGATAGATTATTTGCAGTCGTTTTCAAAGATTGAAAACTAGACTTGTGTAGAAAATCTTACCGGTAATCACCCGTGAGATTGAACGCCGCCCAGTACGCAGGGTGTGGGTAGAGCGTTTTCACCAATGCCTGCGCCTTGCGTAGACTTTCGGCCTTGTTTTCTGTGACATAATTCCTATAAAAATGTTTGGTGAGAATCGCCGTGGAAATGTCACTGACTCTCCAGAGAGATGATAGCAAGGCATGCGTACCTGCGTAAATGAAAGCACGGTTCAAGCCCACCACATCGTCGCCGCCGCTCAATTCGCCAAGCCCCGTTTGACAACCGCTCAAGGTTACCAGATCCGCATTGATCTTCATCGAGAAGACCTCATTCACTTCCAGACTGCCATCCTGAGCCAAATCGCGTGTCAGCTTCAAGGAAGAGAACAGGGGATTGATGGGGTCAAATTCTCCATGGGAAGCAATGTGAATGATTTGATAGTCCCCTATATGTTCGCGTATCCAGCTTTCTTTCGCCCGGTCCCGAGTTAAAATATCGATTTTTGGAAAGTCCCATTTGATGGCATTGGCTTCCATTTCGGCGAGAGGTAAATCGTAATTAAAATCTCCAAGGTCAGGATTTCCTATAGCAAGCACACGAATGTCTCCGTCCTTTTTGAGATTTTTTCGCGCGAAGGTGTATTGCAAAACCGAAGCACTTGGAGAATAGAAGAGCGGCCATTTTTCGAATAAATAAGCGTTCCCATCGTTCAAGGATGCAAAAGAAATATAATGCAAGTGAGAGTGAGGGATGATTCCCAAGACCTTTTTTTGCAAAATCAAAGATTCAATCGGGCGGATTAACAAGTCGTAGAGTTTGAGTGTGACTTCCTCCACCGGAGCCAGTTTTTGTATCCGGGTTCGATAGTCATGAATCAGCGCATTCAAATCCTTTTCATTGTAAGGCACGCGAACAACGTCGATTTTTTCTTTGGTGACTACCCATACAACCAATTCATTTGGGGTTTCCAAATATTCAATGAGCGCGACAGAATCATCCAATAGAACTTTTAGATTTTCAAAGCCAATGGATTCAACGGTGACAAAACTAGATATCTGTGGACTGGAAGCCTTGGCTTCGATCAGCAAATCCTGATAGGAATTGCGGGCGGAAACCAATTGGGTAGAGAAACTCTTGATTTTTGCTTCGTCTGCCTGCTCGCGGGCCTGCGTCATATCGTCTTCAATGGTGCGGATCAATTGTTTTTGACTTTGCAATTGATCGTAGAGTTTTTGGCCCACGTCGTTTTTTAAATTGATCTTTTGATTGCCCAATAAATCGATAAAACTTCTGGATTTAGAACGCTCTGCGTAGTCGAAAGATTCGGCGACTTTTCCAAGATCCAGAAGTAGAAGTACGAGTTCCTGATAAACTTCCTGCTTGTCCGTTAAAAATCCATTTTGAAATTCCTCGACTTTGATTTCAGCGCGCATCTGGTCAACCGTGGCGACTGCCTTTTTATAAATTTCAACTGCCTGCATGCTTTTCTTCATTTGGACCAGACAAAACGCTTCGCCTCTCAAAGCCCGCCACAACACTTCAGGAATATTCAAGCGCTGCGCAAGTTCGGCTGTTTTTTGAAATTGCATGACAGCGGTTTCCCACTCAGCATGTTGCAGAGATAGATTACTACGTTCAAGCAGGGCTTTGACGAGATTGGTTTGGTTGCCAATCGACTCGCTCAATTGAATGGCAAGCTCGATGTGCTTGCTGGCCAAATCCAACTTGCCCAGGCGCAGATAACTCATTCCCATATTGCGATGTGTGTAACCCTGGCCCCATTTGGATTTCGACTTGAGGTCGTATTCCAGGGCTTTTTCAAAAAAGGTGAGAGATTCTTCGTAGCGTTTGTCTTTTCGGTAAACAAGCCCAATGTTATTGTAAGCAGAGGCGACTTCAGTCAATGAAGGAACCTTTTGAGCCAACTCAAGACTTTTATTTAAATTGTTGAGAGCCCTTTGCGAGTCATTCAGCGTCCAGTGAATCAAGCCTAAAGTATTGTAGATCAGAGTTTGTTGATGCAGGTCATTTACTTCCTTGGCGATGTCCAGAGCCTGCTTCTGGAATTGAAATGCTTTTTGATAATCGGCTTGATACCAGTGCGAATTGGCTTGATAAAGCAGTGCCCGTGACAAAGTTTTTTTCAAATTGTTGGTTTTGGCAAGAGTCTCTCCTTGTTTGTAAAACTCAAGCGCGTGTGCAAAATCGCCACGCTTTTCATGGATCAGTCCCAGCTCCAACAATGTTTCGGCTGTTTTTTCGGGCTCGTTTTGAAGTGAAAATATGGCATGAGCCTGATTGAAATAATCTTCCGCTTCGCTGTATTGATTGAGTCGCAAATAATAAATCCTGCCGATTCTGCGTAACTCCGTTGCGCGGTCGACTTCGGAATTTAATTGTGAATGCAGACTTTCCGATTTCTGAAAAGCAGTCAACGCTTCCTGATAGTTCAGTGCGTTTTCTTCCACGAGCCCCAATTGGCTGTAACTCTCTGCCATTTCCTGCAATGCCTTTTCTCCCCCAAACAACTCAAGAGCTCGTTTTAAATGTCCGATTGCGGTTGGGTAGTTTTCAATGAAGGAATTGGAAATTCCGAGAAAACGCTCAATGCGGGCTAGCTCGTCCATATCTTTATTGGCGGTGGCAATGGGAATCAAACGTTGCTCGTACTCAATCGCCCGCTGGAAATCTTTCATGTTAAAGGCAGATTCAGCGAGTTTTTGATACAGAGCGGGAACCAGTTTATTTTCGGGAATATACTCTGCTAGAAGAAGTGCTTTTTCAAAATAATTGATTGCTGATGCCCAATCGCTATTTTTAAAATCGCCCACACCCAGCCCGGCATTTTTTTTGAAATGATCGCGTGCAAAATTTAGTTTCGCTTCTTCCGACATTTCTGGAAATCCGTAATAGCGATAATGGGCCCATTCCAGCGATTGGGTTGTATTTTTTGCGAATTCCAATTGGGTTTTACGTAAAGCCTCGGCAGGGCCGACCTGTCGCAATTTCAGATAAAATGATTTCATGAAAGCCGAATCCGTTGGTCCATCCTCTGCATCGGTACGTAGCAAAACACCGGGATAACCCTTGAAAGTGAGCGCGTGCAGGAGCGGGGCAGATGGTGACAGTCCCAGATTGGTATCGATTTCATAACGTATATTGGGAAGCACTAACAAGCGCGAGCTTACCGAGGGTGTGTACAATTGTTGGGTCGGGATGCTTTGCAGATCATTGGGATTGGAAGACACTCGGATTCTTCCCGCAGACGTGCCATTCAAAAAAGAGGTTCCTCCAATTTGAATACTGCCATAGCGACTCCAATCTTTCATGAACTGATTGTGGGCCTGATCGTTTTGCGGGATTCTTTTCACCGCACTGAAGTTCCCTTCATTATTTAAAGCGCAATAGGAGGGAATGCCTTTCGCATTATCAGTTTGAATGGACTGCGAGTCACTGGTTTCGTCGCAAGTGTTATTGGCAGGGACTAATAACAAGCGTGAATCGTATAAATTATTTTTTGCCTCGGCAAAGCGGAGATGAGACAAGGAAGAGAAGTAAACCAAACGCATCTTTTCAATCAAAATATGATCGTCAAGGCGCATTGCAGACCAGGGCAAAAATTCCAAAACACCATCGGCGGAAAGTAGGAGTGTCTCCGTTGTCTTCATCGTTTCGCTGATGGGTGTCAAGAGTTCTCGTGAAAGCAAGGCGATGTCTTCTTGACTGGGCGATAGTCCGTGCCGACCAACGCGGTCAATGGCATCAAACAAGGCCCTGTTCATCGGGATGCGTTTTCCTTGCACATCCTCATCGTGTAATTCAAAGACCAGAATGCTGTTGCCTGTTGATTGGAATTTTATCAGCGTTTGTCCAGGTTCCAGCAATCCCCGAATCAAATCAAGATCCGGCACTTGTGCGGAATACATTGCGGACAGTTCAGGAACATCCTCCTTCACCATTGCCATGAAATCGGAATACTCTGCGAATATCGCATCAAGCGGCTCATTCGCATCGGAGATTCTTTTTGCTTCTGCTGAAATGCGATTGATTTCTTCTGCATATTCGGCACGCGTTGCATCTTCAAAATCGAGAGCCGGTCGCAAAGCAATCAATTGCAACTGTCGTCCTTTTTCCGAGAAAATCAGAGACTGTTCCATCTTTCCTGCTGAAAAATATGCTTCTGTTAAAGAACGATACAAATCACTCATAAGAGCAAGTGATGGCTCATCTTTTGGAATCAGGGAATACGGCAATTGACTCAGCAAATGGTCTGCTGTTTCCAGAGCCTGAAGATTTTCCTCACCTTCTTTGAATAAAGATTGGACAAAATGATATTGCCATCGCAAGGGAACAGGGGGTTGGATGACTTCTGTCTGTGATTTTGTGCCAATCAGGTTGTGTATCAAATTCAGATTCTGGCGGATCATGACAGACAGCTCAGCTGTCTGTGGATCGCGCTCTGAAAGCACAGCAAGGGCCTGCTCAAAGTATTGGATGCAACGCTGTGCATTGCGAAAAACACGATCCCCTTTTTCTAGAGCTAGAGAAAGGCTTTTAGCGGGATCTTGCTCTGCGTTCGATGGCAGGGTGTTCTGCTCAGCAAAGGCCTCGTAATAATAAATGATACCCAACAGATTTTTTAAGATCGCGATGTGTTTGCGTTGAGCTTGAGTGGGTACGGCATCAAAGGCTTGATCGGTTGTTTCCATCAATAAACGAACTGAATCGAGTTGCCCTGAGATTTCCTTGTAAGGAGTGTTGCGTGCTGAAGCCAATACCACCTGGCCCATATTGGCGGCGTTGACCCAGGAGCCCCAGTGATTGTTCAAGGCCATTGACAAGGTGTGAGACTGGCGAAAATAGTCAAGCGATTGTTCGGGTTTGCCCCAGAGCCAGTAGTAATTGCCGATTTGATTGAGTAAGAGGGCTTTTTCTAAAATAACCGGAACATTTTTTTCTATATCGAGATCTTTTGGGATAAGACTCAACTTATTCTCGAAATTCTTTATGGCAAGATCGTAGCGTCCAAAATCTCCGTAAATTTTACCTACGTAATGAAAAATGAGCTTTCTTTCACCGGTCTCATCGAAGCCCATAGCGGCTGTGGAACTGTTTGCACCCAGTCCGGTTTCCAGAGAGACACCGATCAAGCCCTTACTTTCTTTGGTTTTTTTGATCGTTCCATATTTCCCGAGAAGATCCACTGCCTCGAAATAATGACTCAAAGCCTGGTGCAGAGTTTGTGGATCTTTATCACCAGATTCTTCACTGAGGGCATAAATATTATTTGCGATATTACGCAATGCACGTGAAATAGACTGCGTGTTGTTGGCATCACGATTGAGGTTCAGAGTACGTGTGAAATAATTTATCGCATTGGCATAGTCCCCTGCATCTTGATAGGCAAGGGCGATTCGATCGTTGAGTTCGGCAATGCGAGTCTCATCCTTTTTTTCCTCGTAAATCTTGAGGGCTTTGCGGAATTCGACGATAGCGGTGTCCTGCAAGCCTACCTTGAAAGAACTTTCACCAAATCGCTGATGATAAATCGCTTCCCGGTCGGCAATGTAAAAGGGTTGATCCGATCGCTTGCGATAATAATACAAGGCCGTCTGATGATTGTTCAGGAGGTAATGCGCATTGCCCAGATTCAAGTGCAGGTCTGCGGTGTTTTGAACATTCCCTGTTTCCTCACTCAGCATAAGGGCGATTTCGTATTCATGAATGGCCCGCTCCAGATAACCTTTATTTTTGATGTCGCGCTCTTTTTGCTCATAGAGCCAGCCCAGAGTTTGATGAAAAAATAACTGCACGGCATCTTTGGAGAGTGCCGTACCGATTTCTTTTTCAGCCTGATTCAGATCAGGAGGCGTCAAATAGGTGAGAGAAAGGCCCAGTGCGTAATGATCGACCGCCGAATCGGGATTTGCTTTCAGACGGTCCCGATAAAAATTGATATTATCCGAAACTTTATTGAGTGCCGCTCCGGCTTGAATATAACCCCGATGCGCTTCTACGACTTCGGGTGCATAAGCGATCAAGCCAGCGAAAGTTTTACGTGCGAGTTTGATTTCATTGACACGAATCTCCCAGGTTCCCTTTTCGATCCATTTTGTGATTTTCCCTTTACGAGCGGCATTGATGCGCTCTTTCAGGTTCGCTGAACCGTCAAATATTTTTTCGTAAGCTTGCAGGCTTTGGTCGAAATTTTCTTCATTGGCGTAGATCTCTGCCAGTGCCATTTGAGCTGAAAATACTTCTTCGCCGATTTCGGGGTATTTTACAATGGTGGTTTTGTAGGCTTCTTTTGCCAGTAACGATTCATTATTTTTTGCGTACAAGTAACCGATTCGATTTTGTACTGCCGCGACCAGCGTGGGAAGTGTTTTGTATTCAAGAGTCAATTGTTGCAGGTTTACGATTTTTTCTGCAAACGTTTGCGGCGTCTCAAAAAGATCCAGTATCTCTTGAGTGGCTTGTTGACGCCATTTTTTAACATCATAATAATCCCGGATGACTGCAACGAAGGATGCGATCAGACTTTTACGATCGCCTACCAGCTTGTAGATATTGCTTTTGTAAAAAGCGGCCTGGGCAGAATAGATTTTTTGATCGGGAAACTGCTTGATCACTCGATCGAAAAAATCCAATGCACGGACCGGGTCCTTCAATTCACCATACAAACGTCCCATCTCGACATAAGCTTTGGCCACGACGGCATGTTCCGATTGTTTGGCGATTTCGCTCAAGGTCATGAGGGCCGCGTGGATCGCTTTTTCGTGCGCTTGCGGTCCAGCATTTAGGGAAGCTTTTAATGACAAGGTAGCCAGTTCTATGCGCGACAAGCCGGTAACAGCGGGTTGATCGTTGTAGAGAGTGACAATTTTATTCAAGATAGAAAGAGCCGAGCTGTCTTGTCCCAGTTCACGATAGGCCTGTGCCAGCGCAAGGCGTATGGCGTTGAGCTTGTTCTCTCCTTTAAAATCCTGAATCGTATTTTTGTAGATCAGGACACATCGGGCCGATGCCAGATTTTCAGGTGGGCACAATTCATTGATCGAATTCATGGCTTCCGAAAAATTCGCCGCTTTGGGGAAAATGCCTTCCAACGGGAGCGATTTGATGGCTCCACCATTTTGGGTTTGCTCAGTGTAGAAAATCCGATCCCCTGCAAAAGCGGGAAGCAGGTCGTAACTGTCTGAGGCGGTTAATTGTCTTTCGCGTCCAGCCTGACCGTTTGACAACTCAACGCTGAAAATATTGGGGTTGTCGTCAATGGTCAACTCCCCGTCGCCGTTCGTATCATCCTCATAGCGAGTGAAAACGATGAGCTTCTCATCCTGCGACCATTGTGGCGATAAGTTGATTGACGTGCCAGAGGTGATGGCTGTCAGGGCCTGAGTTTTTAAATCCATTAACCATATATTTTTATCATGAGCGAAGGCCAGGCGCGAGCCACTGGGTGATAGCGCGGGATCAAGCCCTGCTTCTTTCATGACCTGGGTCCGTTTTCCCGTGGCCAGTTCTATTTTGTAAATAGATTTTTCCAGACCGTTGGGCTCGGTGGACGCAAAATAAATGAATTTTTGATCGGGTGACCAGGCCGGATGTGAATCGGGCAAATCTTCTTGTGTCAATCGAACGGGTACCGGCAAAGAAGAGGAATCGGCAATATCCATAATATACACATCGCCACGAGGGTCGTTCCTATTGGAAATAAAAGCCACCTTCTTGCCATCGGGGCTCACCGCGGGGGAATTGTCTTCGGTGCCATGAAAAGTCAGACGTCGGTCGAGGCTAGGCAGTCCGGGACTCAATTCTTTCAACCACAAATCCAGATTGCCCGAACGGTCGGATACATAGACCATTCTACGAGCATCTGCTGAAACAGAAGATGCAAAATTCTGTCCCGGATTTGCAGTGACAAGGATGGGCGTGTGAAAGGGTTCCCTTTCCTCTGCAAGCACCAGAGAGTTTCCCAAAGTCATAAGAAGAGGGAAAGGAAGGATGAGTCGAAGGAGACAAATAGGATATTTCATATTATTCGTATTTGGCACAATGGCCTGATGAGCAGGTATTTCATAAATTGCAGACCTGCATGAATGTGATCACTTAATTTTGAGTACGCCTGACCCTGTAATATTGAAGATAACTAAAGCGAGATAGTAAATCAACGCAGTCATGAATTTCCCTTTGCAAAGCGAAATACAAACATTCCCTTGAAAAAAGATGTGAAATACTATAGAAATTTACTACATATAGAGCTTTTGAACACGAACTTTCCTAATTTAGCGATGGTTGCATGAATTTTAATATCGATTTTTCCGACATGTATTGGATTGCCCTGGGCCCGGAATTAACTATTTTATTCACGGCTTTTTTTCTATTGTTGATTGGATTGAAACAATCATTTGATACGAACGAATACCTGTCCAGAGCGGCTATGGGGGGGATTTGCGTCGCGTTATTTTTCTCGATATCCCTTTGGATTTCGGCACCCGGTGCGGAAAGTGCTGTGAATCCGGAAATGTTCAGTGCTTCGTTGATTCATGACCGATTCTCGCAGATTTTTAACATTATATTTTTGATCATGGCCATGTTTGCCATGGCGGGTTCGGTTCGTTACCCGCAAGCCGATCATAAAAATAAGGCAGAATATTTCTGTCTGGTATTGACTGCTGTCGCGGGCATGATGTTCATGGCCAAGTCGGGGACATTGATCACCGCGTTTGTTGCCCTCGAAGTGTTTTCAGTTTCATTATACATCTTGTGTGGATTTTCTGCCAAACATGGTACTGGCACCGAAAGTCCATCCACCGCTCCTCCATTGAGCTGGGCCACCGCGGCGTCACAAGAATCTGCCGTTAAATATCTGCTCACAGGAGCTTTCGCATCTGCCATCCTGGTTTACGGTATGGCTCTCGTCTATGCCGGCACTGGAACGACAGAGATTCGCCTCATAGGGCGATTGTTGCATTGTGAAGGCATCGATTGCGGCAATCCCTACAGTCACAATCTTCTTGTGTATATGGGGATGGCTCTGATGTTTGTGGGCCTGGGCTTCAAAGTATCGTTGGTTCCTTTTCACTCATGGACGCCGGATGTGTATCAAGGCGCACCGACACCGATCACCGGATTTATGTCTGTGGCTACGAAAGCGGCGGCATTCGCATTGGTAGCACGTGTTTTCTTCTCAGCATTTCAGGATATCCAGGAAGTGTGGATGCCTATCCTGTTCGGTATTTCAGTGATCACCATGTTTGTGGGTAATATTGCAGCGATTTTTCAAAATGATCTCAAACGATTGTTGGCATACTCCGGTGTTGCCCATGCGGGTTATCTGCTGATTGGTATTGTTGCCAACAGTAATGACGGTATCGCTGGATTGATCTTCTATCTTGCCATTTATTTGTTCATGAATGTGGGAGCTTTCGCCATTGTGTTCACTATGGAAGGCGAGGGGAAAGAAGGAAATTCCATCTACCGTTTTAAAGGTTTGGCCAAAAAGAACCCTCTGCTGGCTGGAGCGATGAGCCTTTTTATGTTGTCTCTTGCAGGATTCCCGCCCACAGCCGGATTTTTCGGGAAGCTTTTTCTGTTCACAGCGGCTATCGATCAGGGCTATGTGCTTTTGACCATATTGGCGGCGATTGCAACAGTCATTTCCGTCTATTTTTACCTGCGTATCATCGTTCTGATGTATTTTCATGAAGATGAAAGTGTGCAAATTGTCGAAGTTTCCAGAGGCATGGCGGCCCTCATCACAGCAAGCACGACGGCCATTATTTTCTTTGGATTTTTCCCGTCCGTTTTAATGAGCTGGGCGAGTGCCTCAATTCCATTTTAGTTCCGAATCTGCATTAACCCACCCTTGAATGGGGGAGACGGCATGTCTCATTTCAGAACCATTCTATCTTTCCTGATTTTCTTTGTTTCCATGGCAGGATGTGCGCCGGAGACACCTCAAGAGATCATTGCGGATTTGATCCGTACGATGAACAAAAATCCTCAAGATCCAGAATTGCGTTATGCGTTGGGCAAAGCTTATCTGGATTTAAAGGAATACGACAAAGCCCAGGAAGAATTCACTCAGGTTTTGAAAATGAACGCGGACCATATGCTCTCTCATCAGGGTATGGGCCTGATTTATTACAATCAAAGATTGTTGGGTGACGCTGAAAAGGAATTCAAGACGGCCTTCATACTCGACAATAAAGATAGCATCAGTTTGATCAATCTGGGTACGGTCAATCTTGAATTGAACCGAATCACCACTGCGATCAGCTACTTGGAAATTGCCAAAAAGCGTGGTACCGACAAAGCCAGCACTCTCAATAATCTGGGAATTGCTCATTATAAGAAGAAAGAAATTCCTGAGGCTGTATCGGAATGGGAGGCCGCGCTAAAAATCAAACCAGATTTTTCAGAAGCACATAGCAATCTTGGTGTTGCTTATCAGGAACAGGGGAAACGCAATCTGGCACTCAAGGAATACAAAGCAGCGTTGAAGTGGAACCCTGAAAATGTCAAGGCCTATTACAATTTGGGTAGCCTCCTGGCGATATCGGGGAAGCTGGAGCCGGCCTTGCAACAATGGAACAATGGGAAAAAGATCGATCCAGAAGATCCTGAGATACGGGAAAAGCTGGGCTGGGTTTATGAACAGCTTGGGGATAATGAATCTGCGGTCAGGGAATACGAATCAGCGTCCAAGTACAATCCGCACGATCCAGAAATTCACTTCAATCTGGGTCGGCTTCATTCTTTTTTTAAGGAACACGATCAAGCCGTAAAGTCTTTCAAAAAAACGATCAATCTGAATCCTGACCATGCAGAAGCGTATTATTGGCTCAGTATCCTTTACGACGATTTTGATTCTGGAAAAAATGCGATTTCCAATATGATCATCGCTGACCTGCTCTTCCAAAAACAGCGAAAAAAGGAAATGGCGAAGAAAGCCCAGGACAATCTTCAGCTGTTTTACAAGCATTACGGGATGACGCGGAAAGCTTTTGAAGACCTTCCTCTGCCCGATTCCGTCAGAAACTTTGGTTAGGGAAATGAGAACGTTGAAAAGTACTTCCTTTTTTACTGAATCAGTTTTTCAAGCCTGCCAAATAGAGATTCAGATTTCTTAATTTTATCCTCACCGCCGATCACGCAGATTTTCCCCTTGTCACGGATTTGTTCGAAGAGAGGTGCAAATCGACGCAAGTCTTCAAGTGTGGTCGATAGCAGTTCTTCGCGACGCTGTTGCTTTAATTCGTATGTTTTTCCGGTCAACTGCTCAACCATTGCAATGCTTCCCTTACGATCGGCACTCAAAGGTGGGTCCAGGCGTCCGACACAGCCAATGATCGTTTTGGTCAGTTCTTCTTTCGATAAATCGAGCTTAGAGAGAAATTGTGCGGTCTCGTCATAGGCTTTCAATGTTTCTTCCAGATTGGGATCTCGATAGGAAACGAAGCTGTAGTCCCCTGTCAAAGCATCGAAAGAGCTCATGCACCCGTACGCTCCACCTTGTACTCGGACGCGATCCCATAAATAGGATGCACTGAGCAGAGATTTTAATACGGACCATTTCCCAGAGTATTCATAACCCAGATCGTAAAGATTAGCTCCTTTACCGACGTACTGAATCGTGCTTGCGGACATGAATCCTTCGTTGACGGCAGGATCGGGGAAAATCAATTCGCTGACGAGAGGCGCAGATTTTGGGAAGATACTGGCCAGAGCGAGTGTCTTCCCTTCGAAACGAGCATAGTCTTTTTCTTCTCCGGTCAGGTTGACCAGCATATTGTCCTGACAAAATATCATTTTAGCGATTTTTCGGAATTCTTCGGCAACCGACTCAGGATCTTGTTCGGCACGCTCGAGAAGTTTTTCCAGAAAATGGTAACTGCTGATGCCGTCGGTCAATTCATTGTAACGTCCCAATTGTGAATGATACGATTGCAGTCGGGACAGCACATATTGATTGCCGTGGGGAATGAGAGAATCTTCCATGTCCGACTTGGCACTGCGGATCAATTCTACCAACCGTTTGGAATTGTCAAAATTGTACTCGCCCAATAATTCAGTGATAACGTCGTACAGGTCGTCGAGTTTTCCCATCAATCCACGCCCGCCAAAAAACAAATACGAAGTGATATTGTGACGGTCGGATGTTGTGGCACTGGTAAAGTGCCAGGGGCGAATCCCTCCGGTATGAATTCCCATGCGCTGAGACATGGCGACGTAGTCGCGTTTGTTGGTGCCCATTCCCATAATCATTGTGCCAAGCAGGGACAGGTAGGGAAGTTTTTCCATGGGAACGCATTCGGTGTTGAATCCTATTTGCGTGTAGGCGATTTGGTTGGCAAACAAGTCGTGAAATAAAATTCTGGGTCCCGATTCCTTTTTTTGCTCATTGGGGAATCGCTCGCTTTCATGCGGGATGTCTTCTAGCCCTAATTGCGGAAGGGTCGCAAGGGATTCCGGTGAATCGGGTGTCGCTTGCAATTCTTGCAAGCGTTGAGTTTCCTTAATCAAGCGGTCGATCTCTTTTGTACCCAGAGTTGATTTGATATCCTGTAATTTTTTTTCTATTTCTTTCGCTTGTTTTGCAGAGAGACCAGGCTCTGGAATCATCACGATTTGACTTTGGTCATTATTAGTCAGGAAACCTTTTCTTATCAAATTCTCAAAATATCCGTTTTTAGACTCTTGCTTGATTTTTTCCATCAAGTCGTTGTAACGCAAGTGCATCAGCGGGTCTGCGTCGTACAACCAGGACGACATGGATTGCATGTTGTAGACCACGCCTTTTGAAAATCCACCAAAATTGGCTTCGCGGAGTTTGAAGTCGTAAGAATTGACAGCAGAAAGAATCATATCCTCATCAATGCCTTCTTCTGCCAGCTTTTTGAGTGTGGATTGGATGATGTCTAATATTTTACTTTCATGCTCGGGAGCAGTTCCTTTCATTCCCACTGCGAAAATAGTTTCGAGACGATTGTCATCGAATCCACCACCAATGACTTCGCTTCCCAGCTCGGAATCCATCAGTGCTTTTCTCAAAGGGGAGGCTGATGAGCCCATGAGCAAGTGACTCAATATGCTGAAACCGAGACAATGCTCCTGGTCGGATGCCAGACCGAGTCGATAACCGACAATAAAAAAAGTTTTTTTCTCGGTAGATTCTTCAAGCGCGACGGGGTAGTTGAATTGAATGCGACGCGGTTCTGCGAAGGGTGCTTGTTGGGAAATGGCAGAGTTTACATCCATTTTTTTGAAGTCTTTTAAATAATCATTTTGCAGGTATTGCAGGTATTCCGAGGTGTCGCCGTTGCCGTACAGGAATAAATAGCTGTTTGAGGGATGATAATATTTCCGATGAAATTCTTTGAACTCTTCATAAGTCAAGTCGGGAATAGCGTCGGGGTCTCCACCGGATTCAAAACCATATATCGTGTCTGGAAACAGGGAATGCGCGAGGCTACGGTCGAGGATGCTCTCAGGACTTGAGAATACGCCCTTCATTTCGTTGAAGACAACACCCTTGTATTCCAGAGCCTTGTCGGCACCCGCTAATTCATAGTGCCAGCCTTCCTGCTTGAAAGTATTTTCGGAGATTTCAGGGTAAAAAACGGCGTCGAGATAAACTCCCATCAAATTGAAGAAATCTTTTTTATTCCGGCTGGCTACGGGATAGAGTGTCTTGTCCGGGAAGGTCATGGCATTGAGGAATGTTTGCAAGCTTCCTTTCATCAATTCCATGAAGGGTTCCTTGACCGGGTATTTGCGTGATCCGCAGAGGACGCTGTGTTCCAGTATGTGCGCGACGCCGCGATCATTTGCCGGCGGTGTGCGAAAACCCGCGCTGAACACTTTGTTGTCGTCGTCATTTTCTAAAACCAGAACGCGGGCACCGGTGACTTCGTGTTCAAACCGAAGGGCCAGAGAGTTCAGTTCGTCGATGGTTTCTTTTTGCAGAAGTTTGAATCCGAAATAGGTTTGATTGAGTTCGAAGCTCATGATTATCCTTTGTTAAGCACTCGATAAAGAGTGCAGAAAATTGAGTGTATTAAAATGTTTTATTTAGCATTCAACGAAAGACCAATGGGACAATGATCCGAACCATAGACGAAGGGTTCGATGAAAGAATTGTCCACTTTTTCTTTGAGGTCTTCAGTGACAAAAAAATAGTCGATGCGCCAACCGATATTTTTGGCGCGCACATTGGCACGGTAACTCCACCAGGTGTAATGATCGGGTTCGTCTGGATGGAACATGCGAAAAGTGTCCACGTAGCCGTGAGAGATGAATTTGTCCATCCAGGCCCGTTCTTCCGGCAGGAAACCCGAATTTTTTGAATTGGCTTTGGGATTCCTCAGATCAATGGCCTGATGCGCGGTGTTGACATCGCCGGTGATGACCAGTTTTTTACCCTTGGCACGCAGAGATTGACAGTGGTCCAGAAAGGCATCATAAAACTCCATCTTGTATTGCAAACGCTCTTCCCCACTGGTGCCATTCGGAAAGTAGACATTGAAGAGATCGAAATCCTTGAACTCGTGTCGAATGATTCGTCCTTCAATATCGAAACGTTCGATACCCATTCCCAGATGAGTTGCGAGGGGCTTTGTTTTACAGAAGGTGGCGACTCCGCTGTAGCCCTTGCGTTTGGCAGGGTTCCATACTAAATGATAGTCACCCAACTCTTCTATCAAGCCTCCCAATTGCTCGGGCATGGCTTTGACTTCCTGGAGACAGAGCACATCGGGGGATAGCAGGCGAAACCAATCGAGAAAACCTTTTTTGTAAACGGCGCGAATGCCGTTTACGTTCCAACTGTATAATTTCATTGAGATATAAATTTAAAGAATGAATAAAGTGCAAGGGTATTGTAAATGGTTTCTCCAATCAAACAGAGCAAATTCGGTGAGGGCAGGACTGTATTGTAACTTGCCTCACTGTATAAAGATGATTATTAATGTAAAAAGATCCATATCGGTTGATTCAGGGGATTTTTTTTGCGAGGGAACCTTGATTTTCAATTTTTTCAAGTTTGTATTTTTCTTCGTTGGCCAGTTTCAGGTAGATATCCAGGAGATTTCGGTGCACAGAAGGATCGTCGTCGCGAATCATGAGCCCGCTCCAGTATCGGTTGAGAGCCTGGGGATATAATCTCTCTTGCTGGTACAAGTATCCCAGCTTGAAATAGAAATCGGCCCGGTCAGGAGATTGGACGGAAGCCTGCTCCAAAAGATTGGCGGATTCCATGAAAGCTCCTCTGCGCTCATATTCTCCCGCCAGAGATTCAAGGTATGCGGGTTCTGCTGGATCGAGAATGACGGCTTTGGAATAGGCCTCAAATGCGGAGTCGTATTCCTTTTTCAGTGTGTATACGGTACCCATTCTATTCCAGGTTGGAGCGTGCTTGGGATCGATCTTTACAGCCGCGCTATATTTTCCCAATGCTTGATCCAGTTGGTTTTCCTGTTGCAGGTAGTTGCCCCAGACGCTGAGTGGGTTGGGATTGTCGGGATTGTGACTCGCGGCTTGCTCCAGCTCTTTGAACGCTCCTGCCTTATCTCCCATTTTGTAAAGGATGCTGGAGATGTTGATGCGCGAATGGGTGTCTTCGGTCTTTGCCAGAATTTCCCGATAAAGACGCAGAGCGGAGTCATCTTCCTTTAAGTCCTGATAGACCACCGCAAGATTGAACCTGGCGAACAGATTGTCGGGATTTTCTCTCAAAGCCAACTTGTATTCCTCGATGGCGTCTGCATACTTTTTCTGGTCGTAAAGATCGACACCGCGATTGTAATGACTTTCGATGGGTGCGGGAACAGTGACACAGGCGGAAGCGAAACTGGCAAACGCCAACAGTGCGATCATTCCTCGTGCTTTATTTTTGAGATGTATTTTAAAAAACATAAAATCAGTTCAGTGAGTTTGCATCTTTCAGTTGTCCGAGCTCAGTTTGTCCAGCCGTTGCATACGCAGTTCTTTTTGTCCGCTGATGGGGGGCAGGTACGGTGTTTTGATGGGTTCGGGTTCATCGCCTTTTCGCACCAGTTTCCAGGGATTTCTTTGCAATTCTGCAACCAGAGATTTCATGTCCTCTGAAGTCGTACGCAGATTGCTGATCAACTCTTTTATATCCCGGCGATTTTCTGCAAGCATATTAGAGCCTTGCACCAGAGTTTTCTCCAGATTACCCGTGGCGGAATCGATGTTGGTGCTGATTTTGTGCGTATCGGTTTCCATAGTGCTGATCAGCTTAGTGAGTCCGGGCCGATTGTCTGCCAACAGGTTTTCCATCTCGTGGGTAAGGTTAAGCGTTTGCGCGATGATGGTTTCAATATTTTTCCCATTGGCGGTCACGATATGGTCGAGTCCTTCGGCTCCCGAAGCGGCATGGCTGAGGGTCTTGCGCAAGTCGTCTTTTTGGGTCGTGAGTATGTCGTCAATTTCGCCCGTGCTGGACGCAACATGATGGATGGTTTTACGCAGGGCGTCACCATTTTCATTTAAAATGGACGCCAGTTCGGTGGAAACTTTTGCGAAATTTTCAATGCTGTTTTGGATGCTGGGCTGATTTTTCTTTAGGGTTGAATTGAAATTTCCAATGGAGCCTTGAACCAGTTTCAGTGTTTCGCGTGAGTCGGCAACGAGGTGGTCGGTGATGTCTATGAAACGTGATGTTTGCAAGACGATTTCGCTCATCATGTCGCCAATTTTGGCAAATTCGAAAGACTCTTGTCCTACGAGAGCTTCGCCATTGGGCAGAGGTTCTGCATTGCGAGTTCCCGAACGGATGTCGATGTACATTCCGCCCATGAGGCCGGAGGTTTTGATGGATGCCCCGGAATTTTTTTTGACGATGATGCTTGGATCGATTTCGGTCAGCACCGCGACGCGGTCGAGTCCGTCGTCGGTTTTGGCGTCTTCCAGTTCGATGCCAACGACTTTACCCACGTCGAGACCGGAGTAGCGCACCGGTGCGCCGATGTCCAGCCCGCCAGTGAATTTGAAAAGAATGCGGAGCTTTTTCTTTTCATGAAACATATCTTTCAAATTACCGAGTGTGAAGATCATCGCAACCAGCACCAACAGGCTGAAGAAGATGAACATTCCCGCTTTCACTTCGGAAGATTTGTATTCCATATCAGGTGGTTCCTTTTAATGAGTCCTGCCAAAATTCATGCCTGCTTGTGATTCTTTACAAACCAATGGTTCTTCACCGGATTGGGCCGACAGCCTTCATGAAAACCGCATTTCCTTCAATTCTTCACCGTAGTCCTTTTGTGATTTACTGAAGGGAATGGGGCCGTCGGGGCTTCCATTGATGAACTGCTGGATGCGGGGATCTTCACTATTGCGAATTTCTTCCGGTGATCCGGCGGCTATAATTTTTCCTTTATAGAGCATGATGATTTTATCAGAAATTCTCATGGCACTGGGAATTTCATGCGTGACGACGACCGAGGTGATGCGCATCTTTTTGCTGAGATCGACGATCAGCTTGTCGATCACCCCTATGGAAATAGGGTCGAGTCCGGCAGACGGTTCATCGTAAAAAACAATTTTTGGATCGAGTGCAATGGCGCGGGCCAGAGCGATGCGTTTGATCATACCCCCGGAAAGTTGTGCGGGTTTGAGATGTTCGGCTCCTCTCAGTCCCACCATTTCCAGTTTCATTTTCACCATGATTTTGATCGTATTTTCGTTCAACTCCGTGTGTTCGCGAAGTGGCAATGCGACATTGTCTTCAACCGTCAGCGAGTTGAACAGGGCACCGCTTTGGAACATGATGCCAAATTTTTTGCGGATACGAACCAGAGTCTCGCGATTAGAATTCACCAATGGGTCACCATCAATGATGATATCTCCCGAGTCGGGTTTGTAAACGCCAATGAGATGTTTCAGGACGGTGCTTTTTCCGCTCCCGCTTCCGCCAATGATGGAGGTGATCTGCCCGCTTTCAAAATGGGCGTTGAAGTCGTCGAGAACGATCAGCTTCTTATCACCTTCTCCAAAAGTTTTGCGTAGATGGTTTACCTTTATCATTTTATTTATTCAGGTGACAAAGAAAAATAATGAGGTGAATATCAGGTCTGCAATGATGATCAGAATCATCGAAACGACGACGGAAGTTCTGGTGTTTTCACCGACTTTCTCAGCCCCGCCCTCGATAATAAAGGCCATGTAACTCCCGACCATCACTATGATAACGGCAAAGACTCCGCTTTTGATGAGTCCTGTGACGACATCTTTAATGACCATTGCCTCTATGGATCGGTCGTAATAGGCGATGGGGTCGATGCCCAGGGTTGTGATGCCAATGAGAAACCCACCCAGGATTCCCATCAAATCCGCCATAATGGTCAGACAGGGCAACATAACGAGAATGGCAATGAAGCGCGGGGTGATGAGGAACTTGACCGGATTGAGTGCCATCGTCTCCAGTGCCAGAATTTCGTCAGAGACTTTCATCGTGCCCATTTCTGCGGTGAAGGCGGCACCCACTCGACCCGCCATGACCAGGGCTGTCATGAGGGGTCCCAACTCTCTTGTAATGGAAACACCCACCAAAGCACCGACAAAGTCCAAAGCTCCCAGTCGGGCCAATTGCGATGCGGTCTGGAAAGCGAGAATGACGCCGATGAGAAAGGATACGAGAAAAACGATGGTGGTCGATTTGACACCGACTTCCTCCATCTGCGTCCAGATGGGTTTCCACTTGTTGGGTTTGCCGCGGAATGGCTCGATGAAAGTACAATAGAAAGTCGCCCGGGTGAGGTAATACATGCCGCTGATTTCTTTAAAGAAATTCTCAGCGACCGCCCAGGCTTGAAAAGCATTGTGTCCTATGAAGCCAAAAAAAAATCTCACGAATTGGTTTTCCTCAAACCCTTTGCAAAGCCTTCGAGCGTATCGAAAATCTCAAAGACTGTCTCAGCAACCAGGCGATTTTTAAAACAACTTTTAAACCCCTTGCAGGGCGTCTTCGATGGTGTCGAAAACCTCAAAGACGGTCAGCAACCGGGCAATTTCGAAAACGTCTTTCACCGTAGGGCTCAATTGAGTCAGGCGAAACTTTTTACCTTTGGAATGGCTCCATTGCAAACCTTCCACGAGCGTGGCGATTCCTGAGCTGTCTATGTAAGGAACTTTGGAAAGATCGACGATAATAGAGCGACTGTTTTCATGAAACAGAGGTGCCAGAAAGTTACGGATTTTAGGTGAAGCGGCCATGTCAAATTCGCCGTCTATAAAAACGGTGACCACCCCTTCTTTTTCCTCTGAATGCAAATTGACCTTCATGCATCATCCTTTTCTTTATGATCGACCATGTGCGGTTTTAAATTTTTAGTCATTGTGAGCAGAGTCCCCTTTTCACGCTGAGTGCAATAACTGACAGAATCCATGATTTTGTTGATGAAAAATGTCCCCAACCCACCCGGCTTGACGTCATCAAGGCAACGCGGCTGAAATGTGGAGGTGTCGCATTGCTTGCCATAATCTCGAATATTCACTTCAAAGACATCATTGTCTATTGTGTAGGAAATTTCTATCGTATGGTGGGTTTCGCCTTCGTATCCGTATTTGATTACATTTGAGCAGGCTTCGTCCACGCATAAGGCGAGTTGACCCGTCAACTCTTCCGGCAATTCAAAGAGAGTCAGTATTTGCTGGAGTGTCTTGCGATTGACGCATAAATAGCGTGGATCGCTGGGAATGGTAATTTTAATGGATTGAGCCATGCGGCCTCCTGATAACTGCAAAACGCAGAAAATTCTCACCGAACAAACAGTGTACTCCGGTTTGGCCAATTCAATGCTGAGGGAGGATGGTAATGTAATGACGAATCAGTGGATTTCCGATCAGCATACGGGCCGATTGTTGTGTGCAAAATAAAAGTTTCCCTATTGTACCTCATTGAGATGGGAATTTTCTAGTTTCAATGAGCTTCTCAATTTTATTCATCGTCCAAAAAAACAGTTTTCTATAGGTTTTTTCGTTTTTCGTCAGGAATCAGTTCTCCGTTTTCGAGAATCAGGGTTCTTGTCCCAAATTCTTCAGCGAGAGCGGGTTGATGCAGGTTGCATATCAGGGTAGTTCCTTTTTTTTGATTGATATCACGTAAAATTTCCATGATGGATCGGGCCGTTTCGGGGTCGAGACTGGCAACGGGTTCGTCGGCGAGAATGATTTCCGGTTCTTGCATGAGTGCTCTGGCAATTCCGACGCGCTGGCTTTGGCCACCGCTCAGAGTTCCGGCAGGGCTGTGACTTTTTTCAGCAAGGCCAAGATCGCTGAGATGACCTAAGGCCGACTGGATGTCATTTTCGCTCCAGCGTCCGAGCAAACTGGCTCCGCTGGAAAGATAGCCCAGCCTTCCAGCAAGGACATTGGTCAAGACTGAGCTTTCTTTGACCAGATTGTAGTTCTGAAAAATCATCCCCATTTTTCTGCGCATCTTTTTTAATTGTTTGGGATTGTTGCCTAAAACTTCCTCGCCGGAAATATATACTTTCCCTGATGAAGGCTGAACCAGCCGATTGATGCATCGCAATAAAGTTGATTTCCCTGCACCGCTTTTCCCTAAAACCGTGATGAATTCGCCTCGGGCAATTTGAAATGAAATATTTTTTAAGGCCACCGTCCCGTCGGAATAAATTTTGGATAAATTCTCAATACGTATCATTTTAGTTCAGAGAGACAGGGCAATGGCTGATGTTGGGATGGATGGGACCACAGAAAAATACATATCATTGCATTTCCTTCGGTTGCAGAAATTGTCGGGCCTTGCGGACGGGGTCAAAGAGTGCATCGAGGTCCGCAAGTCCGCTGATGCCGTAAACCTGTTTCAACACTTTACTGCCGACAGGAGTGCGAGCCAAACGTTTCAGTCCTTCTTTTATTTTGATTTTCAACTCCGGGTCCAGATCATTTCGTACAGAAACCGTGTCATTGGGGATTTCACTGGTGTAGGCGATGACGCGAATTTTATCAAAAACATCCGGATAACTGTCTGCGACAGCCGCCCGTGCGTCGTCATAAGCGGCCCCTGCAGAGACACGGCCTTTTAAGAGACTGAGCACGACTGCATTGTGCGAACCTGCAAAAATGCTGTTCTTGAATAAAATATCGGGGTCCAGTCCTTTGGATCGAAGGAGAGCTTTGGGGTAGAGATGACCGGATGCGGATGCGGGATCGCCGTAGGCGAAAGTCTCACCTTTCAGATCGGCAAGAGTTTTGATGTTGCTATCGGCACGCACCATGATCTGGCCTCTGTAAAAGGGACTGCCAAATCGCATGACAATCAGCAACAGATCAACGTTGAATTTTTCCTTGGCCATGACATAGCTGAAAGTCGCAAGCCAGCCGACATCGACTTGCCCGGCACCCATGGCTTCGACAACGGCGGCGTAACTGGTTGCGACAGAGGTTTTGAAATGCAGTCCCGTTTCGGCTTGTAACAATGAGGCAATTTCCTGACCGCCTTTTAAAATGACCTGACTGTCCCCAGAGGGTACAAACATCATGCGGATAGGTCGATCGGGTCCTCCCAAAGGAGACAGAGCCATCGAAACGCTGTCTGGAAAAAAGCTGAGCGAGAGAAACGTGCTGAAGAAGCAGATTTTAAGAAAAAATCGGGTTGTGGCGTCTATGGATGATTTTTTTTGTATGAAGGACATAAGCTACGCTACCTAAAGATCATCTATTTTTCAAGAATCTTTAATCATCAGGAAGACTATATAAGGTAATGCCTGGTAGAAAAGCAGGGCTTGGTTTTTTAACAGTTGCTTTACTCATGCCTATCTATGAAAATGGGGTTTTGAAACCAAAGCTTGTTCGATATAAAATCAGACATCGTATTTCACCGAGCCAATCGATTCGGTGAATGACTGAAAAATATTTTAACAAGCACCTCCTGTCTTCATGCGCAGTTTTCAAGAAATGAACCCTTGAGAACAGTTTTTAATACCATGCTATCTAACGAAGAAATTTTATCCGCTCGCTTAATGGTTGTGGACGACGAACCCAACAATGTTGTCTTACTGGAAGAGGGTTTGAAAAGAGAAGGCTTTACTCGTATAAAATCGCTCACTGATCCGCGAGAGGTTCTTGAATTGTACAAGGATTTTCGACCTCACTTGATTCTTTTGGACATAAATATGCCGCATCTGGATGGCTTTCAGGTGATGGAACAACTCAATGTAGTGGAGCAGGGGGGCTACATACCGGTTTTAGTGTTGACAGCTTCCAGCGACAGGCAGGTTCGGCTGAAGGCATTGAAATTTGGGGCCAGAGACTTTTTAACCAAACCGATAGATTTGCTGGAAACCATTTGCCGGGTACGTAATCTTGTGGAAACCCGGATGCTGAATGAAGATTTAGAAGAAAAGGTAAGGCAACGGACTGCAGAATTGAATGAGACCCGCCTGGAAGTCATTCGAAAATTGGGGAGGGCGGCAGAATATCGGGACAATCAGACGGGGATGCATGTTTTGCGCATGAGTCATTTCTCGGCGGCTCTGGCACGCGAAGTGGGATTCAGTTCCGAGGAGTGTGAACTTCTGCTCAACGCCAGTCCTATGCATGATATTGGAAAAATTGGCATTCCTGACGGCATACTTCTCAAACCCGGTAGCTTGGACGATGAGCAATGGACGAAAATGCGAACGCATACCGAGATCGGCGGTCTGATTCTCGATGGTAAAGGCAATATGCTCATGAAATTGGCACAATCCATTGCCCTGCATCATCATGAAAAATGGGATGGTTCTGGATACCCGGATAAACTTAAGGGCGAAGAAATTCCGATTGAAGTGCGCATAGTCACTATTTGTGATGTGTTTGATGCGTTGACTTCTGCGCGTCCCTATAAAAAAGCATGGCCGGTTGAAGAGGCTTTGGATTTTCTCCAACGCTATAAAGGGAAAAATTTTGATCCCGATCTGGTTGACAAGTTTGTAGAAATACTGCCAGAGATTCTCCGCATTAGAGATACGTTTGTTGATTAATGTATGGTAATTTTTTTAATTGACGATGAATGACCTCCTGAACAATCCGAAAAAATCATTCGACAATTTTCCGACTTCCAAGTCGATATCGCAGTGGCTACTCATCCCAATCTTTATTTTGGTTTTTTTGGGGGCAGGGTGGAAAACCTTGACCACCGTTGAAACGGAAATCAAAACCAACCTCCAGCAACAACTCAATAGTTCACTCGATCTATTGACCGAAAATCTTAAAATCTGGAAAATCAAAGAAATCGCAGACGTGGAATTCTGGGCTCAGGAACCCGAGGTTAGAAAAAAAGTTCAGGCCATATTCTCCCATTTCAACAGCGGAGCCCAATCCAGGACTCAATTGTTGGCGTCGCCCAATCTTGCACAGTTGCGTCTTCAAATGAAGTCGCTGATTGAAAGAAGGAAGGACATCGGTTTTGTCATCATCCTCCCTTCAGGGCTTCAAATTGGAGCGTATCAAGACGCGTTGGTAGGCAAGGACGATCTCATCAAACGTGACGGCGGATTCATTGCCAGTGCATTGCAAGGAAAGTCCGACGTTTCCTTGCCCTTTTGGTTGACAGAGGATCGATACGAACAAGGAGTTCTGCAAAGCGGAGAATACGTTCAGTTGAGCGTCGCCCCAGTCAAGGACGACAATGGAATGGTTGTTGCTGTTCTTGGGCTTCTTCGGCACCCTGATGCCAACTTCACACCCATTTTAAAAGTCGGGCATCCCGGGCAAATGGGCGAGGCGTATGCCTTCAATTCTCAAGGTCTTTTGATCTCTGAAAGTCGTTTTCTTGATGACTTAAAGGCAAAAGGTTTTGTCCCGGATCAACCCGGTGTCAAGGCCATGTTGCGATTGGAGATTCGCGATCCGGGTTCAAGTGTTTCTAAAGGCAACGAGAAGGAAAGTCATAAATTCCCCTTCACTCAGATGGCTGTTTCTGCTCTTGCAGGAGAAAGAGGAGTCGATGTGAACGGTTATCGCGATTACCGTGGCGTCCCGGTTGTGGGGGCCTGGGCCTGGTTGAACGATATGCATTTTGGAATTGCGGTGGAAATCGATACCAGCGAAGCTTTTGTGCTTCTGTCTCATCTGGAGGGTATTTTCATAACCATTCTTTTATTGTTATTTGTATTGGGGCTGGGATTTTTGATTCTGCAATTGCAGGAAAGATCGACACAACGTAAATATCTGGAATTGCAGAAAGGTGCTAAAAAACAAAGCGAGCATTTTGATGTTATTTTCAACAATATTGTTGATGGTGCGATCACTATTTCCAGCGCGGGAATCATCGAATCCATCAATCCAAGTGGTTTGCAAATTTTTGGTTACAAAAATGAGAAGGAACTGGTTGGAGAAAATGTTTCCATGCTCATGCCTCCAGAAGAGGGTGAAAAACACGATGGTTATCTCGAAAGATATCTTAAAACGGGTGTTCCTCATATCATTGGCATAGGGCGAGAGGTCGAGGGAAAACGTAGGGATGGATCTTTTTTCCCGATGGATCTGGCTGTGAGTGAGGTGACACTGTCTGAAGAACGTTTTTTCATCGGCATCGTGCGCGACATCAGCGAACGCAAGAGAATTGAAAGTGCTCTGAAGACCGAAACGCAATATTTAAAATTTCTCACAGCTTCTGCTCTGGCGGCGAATGATTACGCCGATTTTGAAAGAGCCATGCAAAGTTGTATGGAGCAGGTTTGCGACCTGATAAAATGGCCTGCGGGGCATCTTTTCCTCTGTGATAATGAGAATAGTCAATTACTCTCGACAAGCATCTGGCACATGGAATTGAATGAAGAGTTCATTCCTTTCAAGAGGGTTACGGAGGAAACGGTTTTTACTCCGGGGAAGGGCTTGCCCGGTCGGGTCATGGCATCCGGTGAGTCAGAATGGATTGAAGATATATTTAATGACACAGCTCTTCCTCGCGCACAAAAGCTGAGCCCATGCCCTTTCCGCGGGTCCTTCGGATTTCCTGTATTGGTCAAGGGGCAAGTGGTGGCTGTTCTGGAATTTTTTTCAAAAAAGGTGGAGCCCAGAAACGAACGTATTCTGGAAGTCACGCGAGATATCGGGGTGCAGATCAGTCGCGTTATGGAGCGCATAGAGTACGAAAACAATTTGGTTGCCGCCAAGGAAGAAGCCGAACGTGCGAGTCGTGTGAAGTCTGAATTTTTGTCACGGATGAGCCATGAATTAAGAACCCCGCTCAATGCCATCCTGGGTTTTTCACAGTTACTGGAAATTGATGATGGTATTTCCGATAGTAACAAAAACTTTGTTGGACGAATTTCTGGCGCAGGAAAACATTTGCTGGATTTGATCAACGAAGTGTTGGATTTGGCGCGACTCGATGCGGGGAAAATCGCAATCACTCTCGAGCCTTGTCATTTGAAAAGGGTGGCAGAAGATGCCGTTTCCCTGATTCGGCCACTGGCCGAAGAAAAAAGAATTCGCCTGGAAAATAAAATTCAGGATGATTGTTTTTTTGTAATGGCGGACAATATTCGACTGCGGCAGGTATTGCTCAATCTATTGTCTAATGCGATCAAATACAACAACGAGAATGGTTCTGTAATGCTTGATTGTTTGCCAGACGAAGGTTACATTTGTATCAATGTTACCGATACGGGAAAGGGGATTGATCTTGCACGTAAAGACGATTTGTTCGAGCCTTTCAATCGCATGGGTGAAACCGATGCTCACACTGAAGGTGCTGGAATTGGGTTGGCGATCACAAAGAAGTTAGCCGAATTGATGAAGGGGTGCATTGATGTTGAGAGTGAATTTGAGAAAGGCAGTTGTTTTACAGTCAAGATTCCGGGTGGAAAAGTAGATAAGCCTCTGCCCGTGGTGAAAACTTCTGCAGGGCTTCCCTCAGTGCCTTCTACGGGAGTTAAAACTGTGCGAAAAGTGCTTTACATAGAAGACAATCCCGACAATTTAGAATTGGTCAAATCAATTTTTAGACGCCATTCAAATATGAAACTCCTGTCTGCTGTCAGTGCGGAATTGGGGGTAGAGATGGCTGAAGTCCATCAACCCGATCTGATTCTAATGGACATCAATCTTCCGGGGATGCTGGGCGACGAAGCTTTTCTAAAACTGCAAAAGATAGAAGCAACAAAAGATATTCCCGTCATCGCACTCAGCGCAAATGCCATGAAAAGAGATATCAGAAGTGCACTTGAAAAAGGTTTCATTGATTACATCACCAAACCCATTGAAGTCTCCAGTTTTATGAAAAGCATTCAGAGGGTCTTTGATAAACCGAAAACTTGATTCAGGGTGCTTAAAATCTACTTTAAAAAGTGCTCCAAATTTTCTTTTATAGAAGTACAGGGAATATGCTAAAGTTGCGCTTTCATCGCTATCATTTTCTATCCTAAGGGATTTTATCTCCAGCAATCTGCTATGACAATTGACAACTTGAGTCGTATCGTTATTACCGGAATAGGCTTGACCGCTCCTAATGGAAATAATCTGAAGGAGTTCAGGGAAAGTCTTTTGAACGGAGTATCCGGCGTTCGAGCCTTCAACACAAGGTATCTGGGTGATACCTTGGCCGGCGTCTGTGATTTTGACGAGCTCAAGTACCAGAAGAAAAAGGAAGTGCGAAGAGGGACCCGGGCGGGTTCTGTTGCCATTTACTGCGCAAGAGAAGCTGTTATAGATTCCGCCATTCAATGGGAGTCCATAGATCCCGCTCGTATTGGTGTGTATTTAGGTGTGACCGAACACGGCAATGTAGAGACTGAAAACGAAGTTTTTAATATCAGTCAATTCAATTATGACGTTAAATACTGGTCGCATCACCACAACCCAAGAACCGTTGCTAACAATCCTGCGGGTGAAGTGACTTTGAATATGGGCATCACGGGTCCGCATTACACCATCGGCGCGGCTTGTGCGGCCGGAAATATGGGGATCATACAGGGGGCGCAGATGTTGCGCCTTGGAGAGGTCGATCAAGCTCTGGCGGGGGGTGTTTCAGAAAGTATTCGTACGTTTGGAATATTTGCCAGTTTCAAAAGTGAAGGTGCGCTTGCCGTTCATGAAGATCCAGAAAAAGCTTGTCGCCCCTTTGATAAAAAACGCAATGGTATTGTTTGCGCCGAAGGCGGTTGTATTTACGTTCTCGAACGATTGGATGATGCTCTCAAACGTGGCGCGAAAATTTATGGTGAGATCGCAGGCTATGCGATCAACTCCGATGCCACCGATTTCATCTTGCCCGAACCCGCAAGGCAAGCGCAATGCATCCGCTTATCTTTGAAAAAAGCTGGGCTGACACCCGACGATATCGATATTCTGAATGCGCACGCCACGGCAACACAATTGGGTGATATTCAGGAAAGCAAGGCATTGCGCGAAGTATTCAGCCACTCCCATCGTCTGGCAATCAACAATACCAAGAGCTTCATTGGTCACACCATGGGTGCCGCGGGTGCGTTGGAGTTAACAGGAAATTTGCCGGCATTTGACGATTATTACGCCCACCCAACCATCAATCTTGATGATCCCGATCCCGAATGCGCACTGCCGCAGATTGTAATCAACCATCCAAAGAAGCTCAAAAAGGTGGATTACATCATGAACAATTCTTTTGGTATGTTTGGTATCAACTCCGTACTCATAATCAAACGTTACTAAGGTTTAATTTTTATAAGAATAAAGACTGAATTTTTTTCTGTAAAGCTGTAGGAAATTTGGTCTTGAGAAATAGTCGCCGAAGTTTTACACTAGGTAGGGTTCGGTAGTCTATTTTTTAGTCATGTACGGTGTTCTTTCCCAAATGGGTGGAGGCGATATGAAACGACGGTTTGCGGGTCTCATCGCAATTATTCTAACTTTATTTGTTTTTCCTTACGCCTATGCAAATCTGGGTTCAAGGCAAACAATGGCAGTTGATGATCCGAACTCTCCAGCCTACTCGATTCATTTAAAGAAAGCCCCAACAGGTTCCAGCGAAAAGCCAGAGCTCATTCAGATTCGTTACAATAATATGCACTTGAAGTCTGTTTTGCAGAATATTGCTGACGAAACAGGAGTTGTCTTTAATGTTTCAAATGCGTTACTGGAAAAAGAAGTGAATGCGGACATCACCTCCAAAAACTGGAAAAGTGCTGTTAGTACATTACTTGCGAAGTACAGTCGTGTAGAGGTGTGGAATGCGAACACGGACACCAGCCGCGTCTGGTTGCTGGAAAGTGGAAATGTTAAATCTGAAAAACTGAAAGAAAAACCGAATCTGCGGACTGCGGAAAATCAGCCTGTGGTGGACAAAAATTCTCCAGTGCCGGCACCCGCTCCAGTCGCCAATGCTTTCGGCGGTGGTGTTGAAAACCTTCCACCGCATATTCTGATGGAGCCCTCCGTCATTGCTTATTTCGAAAAAGCAGGGGTTGAAATTCCTGCATCGGTACGAAAGATGTCACCGCCCTTTCCAAAGGGTTCCGAGGCAGGTAAAATACCCGCCTATATTCTCAATGATCCCACGTTCATGGGCTTTCTTGGCGCGAAAGGTCTTCCTCGTCCTATAGGATGAAGTCTTCTTTCCCCAATCAGGCACTCTGTATGATAAGGTCCCGCCCTTGAGTTTTTGACCCGGAATATTGCAAGCACTTAGAGCTGGTCGAGATTGAATGAGGCGGCCGGGGGGGCAAAATATTTGAAAATATATGGTGAAAAGTGCAATTTGTGGATACCATAGATCATGCTCCTTATCCTACTGAATAAAGTAATTGAAGAATGATTGAATTAAAGAAAAATTATCACAGATCCAAGTCCAGCGAACAGCAAGTCACTTTTATTTTAGGTCAGTTCATTGCGGTCCTGTTTTTTTGGAGCAGTGTGTCATTGGCATCTGCAGATGAAAAAGAAACGACCGATCCCAGTCCCTGGATTGTGGCCTATTTTTCCAGAATCCAACTGGAAGTAGAGAAAGGTTGGCTTTATCCTGTTAGTGCAATCGAAAGGAAAGAAGCCGGGCAAGTGACCGTGCGTATGGTTATTTCCAAAGCAGGAGGACTGCTGGATGTGAGCGTCGACCGCTCATCTTCCATTGAGGAATTAGACGAAGCCGCCAAGGAGGCCGTTAAGAAAGCGGCCCCTTTTGATCCTTTTCCACCTTCCCTGCAACAAGACAGTGTTGCTATTAAACTGAATTTTTCTTACCTGCCTCAATAAAAGTCATCACAAACTGATTTGATAAAATCCTCCTCACATTTACCTAATAACATTCATGCGCGAATACGATTTTAAAGATATAGAATCCAGATGGCAGGCTCAGTGGGAGGAGAAACAATCCTTCAAAGTTGAACGAGATGATTCGAAAAAAAAATATTATCTGCTCGAAATGTTTCCTTATCCCTCTGGCCGCATCCACATGGGCCATGTTCGGAATTACGCGATTGGCGATGCTCTGGCACGATTCAAGCGATTGCAGGGATACAACGTTCTCCATCCCATTGGATGGGATGCTTTTGGTTTGCCTGCAGAAAACGCGGCGATTAAAAACAATGATCATCCTGCCGAGTGGACTTACGAGAATATCAAAACCATGCGGCGTCAAATCAAGCGTTTGGGGCTGAGTTATGATTGGGATCGGGAGATTGCTACCTGCCATCCGGGTTATTACAAATGGAACCAATGGCATTTCCTCAAGTTTTTTGAACGTGGGCTGGTTTATCGTAAAAACTCCAGAGTCAACTGGTGTGTTTCCTGTCACACCGTGCTTGCCAATGAACAGGTGAAGGATGGACTTTGCTGGCGTTGCGATTCCGCGGTTGAAGAGAAAGAGCAGGAAGGATGGTTCCTCAAAATCACCGATTACGCTGACCGTCTGCTGGATGGATTTGAAGTATTGAAAGAAGGCTGGCCCGAACAGGTGTTGGCGATGCAAAATAATTGGATCGGTAAAAGCTACGGAGCCGAAGTAGACTTTCCCGTGCAGGAGAGCGGCATCGTACTCAAAGTGTTCACCACCCGTCCCGATACTTTGTACGGAGCGACATTTATGGCATTGGCTCCCGAACACCCGCTGGCCATCAAGCTGGCAGAGGGAACAGAACAAGAATCGGCCGTGAAACAATTCATCCAGCAAGTTCGCGTGCAAGACAAAACAGCGCGTCTGAGTGAGGGTACCCAGAAAGAAGGTGTTTTTACCGGAGCCTACGCGATCAATCCACTCACAGGCGAGCCCACGCCGATCTGGATTGCCAATTTTGTTTTGATGGATTACGGGACAGGTGCCATCATGTCGGTTCCCGCCCACGATCAACGTGATTTCGATTTTGCCAAACGTTATGATATTCCCATCCGCACCGTCATTCAGCCCAGAGATGAGGTCGCAGACAGTAACAAAGCTTATACCGGTGAAGGCACGTTGTGCAATTCAGGCCCGTTCGACGGTTTGTTTGGTGAAGAAGGAATTCGTAAAATTGGTGAATATCTCGAAGAAAAAGGAGTGGGGAAACGAACGATCAATTACCGCTTGCGCGATTGGGGTGTTTCACGTCAGCGCTATTGGGGAACCCCGATACCCATCGTGCATTGCGCCGATTGTGGAATGGTGCCCGTACCCGAAGACCAATTGCCCGTCGTGCTTCCACTGAATGCGCGACTTGGAGAGCGGGGACAATCGCCCCTTCCTCAACTGGCCGAATTTTACGAGACGGAATGTCCCAAGTGCAAAAAACCGGCACGCCGCGAGACAGATACCCTCGATACCTTTGTTTGCTCCTCCTGGTATTTTAATCGTTACACCTCGCCCCGCGACGAGTCTCACGCATTTGATAAAGAAAACGTCAACTATTGGATGCCGGTCGATCAATACGTAGGGGGTATCGAGCATGCCATCCTGCACCTTCTTTACTCACGTTTTTTCAATCTGGTGTTCAACGATTTGGGTTTGACTCAGTTTCCGGAACCTTTTGCGCGTCTTCTCACTCAAGGCATGGTGATAAAAGATGGCGCGAAGATGTCCAAATCCAAAGGCAACGTGGTTGATCCCGATGGGATCATCGACTCATTGGGGGCAGATACCGCTCGTTTGTTCATCCTGTTTGCGGCACCCCCCTCTAAAGATCTGGAATGGAACAGCCATGGCGTAGAAGGTTGCTCGCGTTTTTTGAAGCGTGCGTGGAAGATATTTTTCGAATTCAATGACATTGCCAAAAATGCCATTTCTCCGTCGGATTTTGCGTCGGAAGACGGCGAGTCCGTCATAATCAAAGACCTGCGTCGGATGAGTCACACGACGATCCGTCGAGTGACAGAAGACATCGACAAACGAATTCAGTTCAATACCGCCGTCGCGGCGATTATGGAGTTTGTCAATCACCTGTATGTCTTTCGGGAATCCTGGAACAGTCTCTCGGATGAGGAAAAAAATGCTCCCGCCCTGCAGATGGCGATACGAGAAGCAATGGAGACCTTGCCGCTCATGTTGACGCCTTTTGCGCCACACATTGCAGAAGAGATGTGGCAGGCACTGGATAAAAAAACGAGTGTCGGGCAAACAACATGGCCGGAGTACATTGAGGCGTTGACGCAAACCGATGAAATTACCATTGTGATTCAGGTCAACGGCAAACTGAGGCATAAATTATCGGTCCCTGCAGAAATCGATTCTGAAGAACTGAAAGCGCAGTGTCTGGCCGATCCCAGAGTCCGCGAATGGACCGACGGTAAGGAAATCAAAAAAACGATCGTTGTTCCCAAAAAACTTGTCAATATTGTGGTCCAATGAACTATCGAAAACAATGGATGGGCGGAGTCAAATTTTTTGTCCTTCTGATAACATTATCAGGCTGTGGTTATTCACTTTCCGGAGCGGGGAAATCGCAATTGCCCTCGTATGTCCATAGCCTTTCCATTCCTGTGTTCATCAATGGTTCGGGCCAGCCTGAAATTCACCGTGATTTGACCGACGAAGTACGAAGAGCTTTTATCAGCGACGGAAGAATTCGAGTCGTTGATAAGGAAAATGGGGATTTGCTCCTTAAAGGAACATTGAATTACTATGCAGTGCGTGCGATTTCCTTCAATGCCAATGATCTGGTTTCAGAGTACTGGGTGGAAATCGGTGTGGCGGTGGTTGTCACCGATACTGTGAAAGGCAAGAAGTTTTTGAGTCAAAATATGAAAAGCAAGTGGAACTACCGTGTTACAGATAACGTCGTTACAACCGAGCAAGCCCGTAAAGACGCCTTGAGTCAGTCTTATAACGATCTGTCCGCCCGCATGGTCAGCTTGTTGATCGACAGGTTTTAAATTTTCATGCCGATGACCGCAGGAGACTGCCTCGAATCCATCGAAGCTGGAAAATGGGAATCGTTTTTGTTTCTCTTCGGAGAGGAACGTTTTTTCCAAACCGAGATCATCGGACGATTGACTGAAAAACTGTTGACTCCAGACAATCGTGATTTCAATTATGAGTGCTTTGATGCAAGCGAAAGCCGTCCCGAGGCCTGGATTGAGTCCGCAAGAACACTCTCCTTTTTTGGCGGACAAAAGTTAATCGTCGTCCGCAATCTCCACAACGCATCACTCAGCTCGGAGAAAGCAAACCGAAATGCATCAATCAGCCCCGATGAAGTGGACCGATTGATGGCGTACTTATCCAAACCCCTGCCAGAAGCCTGTCTGGTGATCACCGCAGATAAGATCGATCGAAAGAAGAAGTTGCACAAATTTCTGGAAAAGTGCCCCGGTGCCGTCGATTGCTCCCCGCCTAGTGAAGGATTCCTGGTTTCCTGGTTGAAAAAACGTGCGCAAGAAAAGGGTTACACGCTATCTCCATCTGCCGCAAATTTGATCGTCGAGCGCGTGGGGAATCGCCCTGGGATACTGGCTCAAGAGCTGGAAAAAACTCTCATTTATGCGGGGGAAAAGAAAACAGTGAGCGAAGAGGACGTGTCGCAGTTGGTAGGGGAATTGAAAATGGAAAGTGCCTTTATGCTGATAGACGCATTGAAGGGAAAAAAACTTGAAACGGCACTTCGTATTTTAAAAAGTAATATCAAACATGGCGAAGAGCCGATCAAGACTTTGGGCTTGATTTCCTGGCAATTCCGCATGATATGGGAAGTCAAATGTGGCCTCTCCAGACGCTGGTCGATTGCAGAAACAGCAAAAAAAATGGGTGCGAATTCTTTTATGGTAGAGAAGGCGGCGGCATCTGCCCGGCAGTATTCAGACAAGGAATTGCAGAATAGCTTTCGGTTTTTGCGACAGGCAGATAGAGAACTGAAGTCAACAGGGAAAAATCCAGAAGGCATCATGAAAAATCTGCTCTGGAACCTTTGTTCAGTGAAAAAGGACTGACACAGGCCCCCTGTAGAAGGGGGCAAGTCGAAACCTTTTAGGGGTGAAGGAGTTCAGCCCGCAGAAACCAGTTGGTGAACTTTCTTGGCCAAGCCGGAAATTTTACGTGATGCCGCTACTTTGTGCAGGACACCCTTGCTGGCTACCCTGGAAATAGCTTTCTCTGCTTGTTTCATCGCCAGAGTTGCACCGTCTTTATTTGCCGCTTCAATTTCTGTAGTTACATTTTTAATCGCGTTTTTAACGATCGTTCGATACGCTTTATTGCGCTCATACTTCTTTTCGTTTTGACGGTTTCGCTTGATTGCCGACTTATGATTTGCCAATGCTCGCTCCCTGATAGTAAATTATGGTAAACTTGATTTTATAACTAAAATATCCTGATTTGTCAAGCTTACCTTGTTGATAAGTTCAAAAAAACCATAAAACAGGTCTCAATAGTCTCATTTTAAGGTTCGAGACCTTTTTTGAAGCCATTGAGTTTGTATTCGATACTGTCTCTGAGTGCTTGCCAACTGGCTTCAATGATATTTTCTGATACGCCCACAGTTCCCCATTTATGATGGAGATCTCCAGACTCGACCAAGACGCGAATCCGCGATTGCGTGCCTTTGTCTTCATCGAGAATTCTCACTTTATAGTCAAAGAGGTGGAGTTCTTCCAGTTCTGGATAAAAACGTATCAGTGCTTTTTTGATGGCCTTGTCCAAAGCGTTGACAGGCCCGATGCCTTCAGCGGCAGTCACTTCGATATCATCACCTACTTTTATTTTTACAGTCGCCTCGGTGATCGGTGATTCGTCTTCGCGCCGTTTTTCAACGATGACGCGAAATCCGATGAATTCAAAGAATAATTTTTTCTGGCCGAGCGCATCGCGCATGAGCAGTTCGAAAGAGCCTTCGGCCCCTTCGTATTGATAGCCCAGATTTTCAGAGGATTTTAACAATTCCAGCGTTTTTTGTATCTTGGGATCGTTGGCATCAACATCGATGCCGTATTCCTTGGCTTTGAAAAGAATATTGCTCTTCCCGGACAGGTCCGACACGAGGATGCGCTGGATATTGCCCACCGCTTCCGGTTCGATGTGCTCGTAAGTCGCACTGTTTTTACGGATCGCACTCACATGGATACCACCTTTGTGGGCGAATGCGCTTTTTCCTACATAAGGTTGTCGATTCCAGTGCGACTTGTTGGCCAACTCATCCACAAATGCGGAAACTTCCTTGAGTCGTTTGAGATTTGCATCACTCACACAATCGTAACCCATCTTGAGCTTCAAGTTGGCGATGATGGAAATGAGGTTTGCATTGCCGCAACGTTCCCCGAAGCCATTGATGGTCCCCTGAGCTTGTCCTGCTCCCGCAGAAATCGCTGAAAGCGCATTGGCCACTGCCAACTCGGAATCATTGTGACTGTGAATGCCGATTGGGGTTTTGATATGTTTTTTGACTTCTTTTACAGCCGAGGCCACTTCGTTGGGAAGAGAGCCGCCGTTGGTGTCGCACAATACAATCCAGTCAGCACCTGCAGATTCGGCCGAATGCAAGGCTTTCAGTGCGTATTCGGGATTCTTTTTGTAACCATCAAAGAAATGTTCCGCATCAAAAATCACTTTGGGGCAATTTTTTTTGAGGAATGTCAGGCTGTCGAAAATCATTTCGAGATTTTCTTCCAGAGTGGTGGACAAAGCTTCCCTCACATGCATGTCCCAGGATTTTCCGAAGATGGTGATCGCGGATGTTTCTGAGTCGAGCAATTGTACCAAATTTGGATCGTTCTCCGCTTTAATGCCAGGACGTCGCGTCGAGCCAAAGGCAGTTATGACCGCATGGTTGAACCTTAGATTGCGGACTTTCTTGAAAAAATCAATATCGCGTGGATTGGACCCGGGCCAGCCACCTTCAATATAGTGAACTCCCAAGTCATCCAGTTTGTGTGCAATGCGTATCTTGTCTTCAACGGTAAAGGAAATGTCCTCGGACTGAGATCCATCTCTTAGCGTTGTGTCGTATATTTCGATTGATTTCATTTTGCCAAAATTTTTGGGTTACTGCTTTTTTGTGATTCGACGCGGTTTCTTTTCCAGATTGAATGCAGAATGCAGTTGTTGCACCGCAAGTTTACTATGTTTCTGTTCTATGATGCAGGAAACCTTGATTTCGGAGGTACTGATCATAAGAATATTGATTTTTTCTGCAGATAAGGTTTGAAACATCTTGGCCGCCACGCCAGAATGACTTCGCATTCCCGCACCTACAATGGAAATTTTTGAAATCTTCCTGTCTACAAGGATTTCCTTAAGGCCAATCTTGTCAGTAATGGCTTCCATTATGGCGATGGCTTCGTCACAATCTACAGAGGCGAGGGTGAATGAAATATCCGTGTGTCCTTCTGCACTGATATTTTGAATGATCATATCCACCGACAGCCCGGCATTTCCGAGTGCTGTGAAAATCTCAGAGGCAATCCCCGGTTTATCGACAACACCTTTGACGGTGATTTTTGCTTGTTTGTCATCGCGCATTACGCCCGAAACAATGGGTTGTTCCATATCCTTATTCTCCTTGCAAATAAGCGTTCCCTTGCTTTGGTCTTCAAAAGAAGATCTAACCAGCAGGGGCATATTGTATTTTTTGGCGAATTCCACGCATCGGATTTGTAAAACCTTGGCACCCAGACTGGCCATCTCCAGCATTTCATCAAAAGAAACCATGTCGAGTTTGCGCGCATTGGGAACGATATTCGGATCGGCGGTAAAAACCCCGTCCACATCGGTGAGAATTTCGCATTGTTCGGCTTTGAGTGCCACTGCGAGAGCCACGGCTGAAGTGTCTGACCCTCCACGCCCGAGAGTGGTTACATCCCCATCTTCATTGATGCCCTGGAATCCTGCGACGACGAGAATCTTGTTTTCCTTGAGCTTTTTCAGAGTTTTGGTTGTGTCGATGTGGATAATGCGGGCGCGGGTATGCGCGTCGTCAGTGTGCATTCCAATTTGTCGACCTGTCATGGCTTCAGCTGGACAGCCCAGGGCCTGGAGTGCTATGGACAACAGTGCGCAAGAAATACGTTCCCCCGACGATAACAAGAGGTCGATTTCTCGACGCGCGGGTTTATCAATCAGCTTTTCTGCCATGCCAAGGAGTTTATCTGTTTCCCCCGCCATTGCGGAAACCACGACGACGATGTTTTTCCCGGAACGATGGAGTTTGGCAACTTTTTCTGCAACATTTTTGATGCGGTCCAGCGTGCCGACTGAAGTTCCGCCGTATTTTAAAACGATTAGATTTTCCATGCGCTCTTAATTTAAAAAAGATTTGATCCAGTTTTCTGCAGACTCGTAATATTCCGATTTTAGCAATTTAAAATTTTCATCAAAAGCTTCTGCAGAAGTCTTTTCCTTAACCGGTGGATAAATGACGAACGGCACGGGCTCTTTATCGTATTTCATTTGCACGACCGAAGCGCATTGATTGACAATGATGCCCAAACGCACACCACCGTTCAACTCCACTGCTTGTGCCAGAGGGCCGATCAGGTCGCGATCCATATCTTCAATGGCAAAAATTTTGTCATCGATCATGCCCTTCAATGAAGGTGCCTCGGCGAAATGGGTGTGGACATAGACCACGTCGGCATCGGCTAAAGCTTTGAGGGCGGCATCTGCCAAATTTTTGTTTGCAGACACATCGTCCTGAAATTCTTGCAGGGGAGCAATCTTCATTCCTGCTGTTTTTGCGACTCCCTGAAAGATCAAATCATAGGAAATGGCAACCGCTTTCTTCCCACCATGCATGTCTGCAAACTGGGCTAGCTTGGGAGCCGGTCCTGCACCCCAGAACCAGATGCTGTTAATAAGATCCTTTTTTTCCTTCTGCCGTTGCCTGTTCATCGGATGGTTGTGAAGAATGATTTGCGCCTGATTCATGAGAAAAGGCAAATTCTTGCTATTTTCGTCACTGGGCAGAAATTTTCGTATTCCTTCGCCAATGATTTCAAAAGGGGAGATCAATTTTTCTGGAACAGTTCCCGCATCCAACAGCACCAGATTATGTGGACCTCGACCGTGATGAAATTCTGCAGAAACGTCATACACATTTTTTTGCAAAGAATCCAGAAGAGTTTTTGAATCGCCACTGTCCAAGTTACCGGCACTGAAATCCTTCATGACCATGTCGTTGTGACTCGACTGGAGAATGACGAAGTTACAGCACAAAGGAACCTGATTTTCTTTCAAAGATAAACCCAGTGCCTGCGCGCTGAAATGGCCCGCACCTCCGGTTTCTCCAACATAGCCCATGAGAGAGAGGTATGCGACCAGGTTCTCCGGCGATGCTTCATGCGGGATGGTGCGGACGGTTCCACATGATCCATTTTGGGACAGCCGATCCAGGTTGGGAGTTTCGGCCAATTGCAGAGGTGTTTTATTGTCTCTTTCGGCGACCGGGTGATCGGTCAAGCCGTTGGCAATGATCAGTATATGTTTCATCAATTAGAATATTGTCCATTGTTGGGAGAAATACAAACTCTCCATTATATAGAATCGAGATAGAAATATCAATTTGACCTTTTCTTTTTCTGTCGCTTGAACTAGATTTAAGTCTAGTGTGTTTGGATGCAAAAAAGTCATAAGAGGAGCCTCTGATGGTGAATTATTTTCTTATGGGTTCCTATGCAAAAATTCTATCATTTCTCCCTGAGTCAAATACCATGAATGTTGAATGGCCTTTACCTGAGAATGACCCTTGGTCAACGCCTTTCGCACAGGCGTTATTGTACAAGCTGGAGCTTTTTCCCGGCGCGACAGTTTTAGATGTCGCCGCAGGCGGTGGCATTCCTTCCTTTCATCTGGCGGAAAAGGTCGGGCCTTCTGGCAAGGTGTTGGCCGTCGATATCAACCAGTATCAAGTCATGAGGGCTCGTTCTGTGCAAGGCGCGCATTTGCCCTGGCTCCAATTTGAAGTGTGCGATATGCGTCATTTACCGCCTGATCTGCCAAAATTCGATCGCATCACGGGCAACCTTTCGTTCATGTTTTTTCGTCCCGACCGTCCCACCGTTTTGAAAAATCTTTTGCATTTTCTCAAGCCTGGTGGACAAATTGTGCTGACCTTTCCTTCACTTGGAACTTTCGATACTCTTTGGCATAAAGTTGATATGGAAATGCAGCAAAGAGGATTTGAGCAGGAAAGAAAGGGCTTGAACGAATACCTCACGGAACGACCGTCTGCGGAACATGCTGAAAACTGGTTGCGGGAATTGGGGCTGGAGAAGACCGAAGCTGTCGAAATGCCGCTGGAAGTGAAAACGGGTCCGGGGCGAGAATTTTTGGAGCATCCTCTGCTGAGAGGTGGTTTCCTTGATGATATCTATGAATGTTTTTCCGATCCCGTACTGGCGGAGGAGTTCATGACAGACATTGCGAGTGACATCGAAAGTTTCACGCCCTTGCACGCGATACGTTGCGCGATGTCGGGATGGAAACCAGAATAAACCGTTTTGCAGTACTCAATAGCGCAAAACTTTCACTTCTTTTTATTTTTCTTGTCGCGCCAGAGGATGAGCCAATGCTGGATGAGACGAAGCGGGGCGGTTCCGGTAAATTTTCGACGTTTGAATTTTGGAGTTTGATCGTTTTGAAGTTTTGCGATCACCGTTGATCCCACCGCTTCATCAATCACAGATCCCCTTTGCGCATGTTCCAGTTTTTTGGACCCGCAGGTGTCACGAAATGCGACGACCAGACGGCAATCAAGGGGGCGTGCGGAGTACACCGCGCAGGAATGATCTTCTTCCAGAAAAGGGCAGGGCTGGTTGACCAATAAATTGTGCCAGTCGAGTTGTTCAAGATCTTTTCCGGAATCGAGAACTTTTTGCACTCGATTGATGCTTTTCTCCGAGCGTTCGATGAAGCGATTCAGGTCAATTTTTTCTTCGCTGGCCAGTTTGAGAATGCCATCCCATTCCACTTGTGTGAGACCGACCGCCTGATAGCAACAATAGCCGCAACCTTTTTCACAGGTTCTGGGTGGCAGGGTTTTTTCGTAAGTTCTTTCCAGCAAAATCCAAAAAGCACTCAGCGGCGTGATTTTCTTTTCTCGCGCCAACTCTTTGGCTTCCTGAACCCGGCTTTCGTAAGCCGTCTGGATTTGTTCTTCACTGAACTTGGATTGCAGGTGTTGCTGAAGAGCTTGGGGATCAGTCATTCCCTGAATGAAAACGCCCAACGAATCGGAGTAGGTCATACATTAAACGGCATGGGAGCCAGTGGTTTTTTTGGTTTTTTCAACGTACTTCATTTGTAACTGATAAATCAGGTTCTCTAATTGCGTTTGTTCGTCTTTTGTCAGATTTCCCTGAGTTTTTTTGCTCAGCATCTTCAGCATATCGATGGTTTGCTCGACCGCAGGGAGGTTGAGAGTTTTCTGTCCGGTTGCAGGATCAGGAGTGTCTCCCAAGTGGTAGAAACCCGTCGAAGCGAGCGACAGAATAAAAGTGGAAAAATCGATTTGAAAATGTTCTGCATGGGACGAATGACCGGCAGAGCCTTCTTTCTTTTTGCTTTCCTGAGAGGTTTCTTTTTTGGGAGAATCCTTTTTCTGAATTTCGTCCTCCGATAACTGGGAGGAACGATTGTCTTGAATAATGAAACCTTCGCCTTCGGCATCAGCGTTCATCAGCGTGTCCTTTCCTTTGACCTGTTTGTATGTGCTCCCTCGTTTTCAAGACCCATTAGCAATCGGACGGAGAATCCCAGAACGATCATAACCAATCCCATGATAAAGCCAAGGTAGCCATCGCCTTCAATGAATTCCATATAGGATTTCCCGATGATTGGCCATTGCCGGATCAACCCCACAAAAGCGAACAAAAGACCGGCTCCGATCAAAACTTTTTTCATCTTGGCGGCACTTTTTTCGTCATTATTTTCGATGTTCTGCTTCATAATCGATAGACAAGGCTGGAAGCTTTGTTTGTTCAATATTAGCCTGAAATTCAGCGTGGCAAAGGGAAAGATCAACGCATTTGATGCTAGCAAATTGGGCGGCCCATGTCAAAGTTTAAGCCTTCTACTTGGCCTCTTGTTCAGGTTTTGGTACAGTGACTCTATTATGATAAAGAATTTCTTATTTTTAGTTGGGATTGCATGCATGTCAGTGGGATGCTCGACCCGACAAATTGCAGTGCAATGGTCATTGCCACTGGTTGCCGACCAGGTTCTGGCCTTGCAGGAAGAATCCGATCTGGATTTGGCCCGCGAAGCGATTCCCGGAAATTTGAAAATACTGGAAGGTTTGTTGAAAGGTGATGCATCGAATCCCGAATTACTGAAATACCTTGCCGAGGGATTTTGTTCCTACTCCTACACTTTTGTAAAAGACGAAGACCCCGAACGCGCACGCGAGCTTTATCTACGTGGAAGAAATTATGCTTTGCAGGCTCTTCCCGTAACGGAATTGGAAAAACTCTCCCCAGCGGAAATAAAAGAGGCAATGTCTTCCATGACGCGTGATGATTTGCCCGCTTTGTTTTGGGCCGGACAATGTTGGGGAGAATGGTTGACCTTGAGCCTGAGTGAACCGCGTGCTTTTGCCGATATCTCAAAATTGGAAGTCATTTTGCAACGCAATCTGGAGCTGGATGAATCCTATCATTTTGCGGGCCCGCATCTGGCTCTGGGTGTTTTTTATGGATCGCGATCACGAATGTTGGGTGGCAATCCCGAAAAGGCAAAATTCCATTTTGAACGCAGTCTTGAGTTGGCTGAAAATAAGTACTTGCTGGCATATTATTTTTACGCAAAAACCTACGCGGTCCAAATGCAGGATCGGGACTTGTTTGAAACATTGCTGAACACAATACAGGATTCACCCAGGGACATTTTGCCCGAACAACGACTGGCAAATGAAACAGCTCGCAAACAAGCAGGTATCTTACTCAAGATGGCGGATGAACTTTTTTAAAGAAAAGGGTTTTTCCTGTTTACTGAGAAGATGCACGCTAGAAAGCCTGCTCAAATTTAATTCTGATTTTCAGGGGAAATCTTAATGGTAAAAACCAGAAGTATTATCAGAACATTGTGTTTGAGCCTTGCGCTGTTATTGGCTGGAGGGGCGGTTGGACTTGTTGAAGCCGGGGAAAAACAGCACGTCATCAAATTTGCGACGCTGGCACCCGAAGGCTCCTCCTGGATGAAACAGATGCGCGAGTTGGCTCGTGAAGTAAGCGAAAAGACTCAAGGGCAGGTAGAGTTCAAATTTTATCCGGGTGGTGTTTCAGGCGACGAAAAGGATGTGATCCGAAAAATACGGATCGGCCAGTTGCATTCCGCAGGATTTACAGGCGTAGGACTCGGCGACATTCTCCCGGAAGTGCGTGTTCTTGACCTGCCGTTTTTGTTTGAGACGGATGAAGAGGTGGCTTATGTTTACGATGCGATGGACGAGTATTTCATGCGAGCATTCGAAGACAAAGGCTACGTACTTTTAGGCTGGGTGCCTGTGGGCTGGGTGCATTTCTTTTCCGTTCCCAAAATTGAGAGCATTGAGGATCTTCAACGTTCACGTCCCTGGTTATGGGCGGGGGACCCACTGGTAGAATCGGCCTATCAGGCAATGGATGTCAATCCTGTTCCCCTTGCTCTGCCAGATGTTTTGATGTCCCTGCAAACGGGAATGGTCGATGTCGTCTACGGTTCGCCACAAGGAACACTCGCCTTGCAATGGTTCTCCCGTGTCAAACACATGACTTCATTTCGGATGGGTTACGCAACAGGTGGCGTTTTGATTTCAAAAAGAAAATTCAATCAACTGCCAGAAGATGTTCAGTCGGTATTTAAATCGACAGCAAAAAACCATTTGAATAAATTGATGAAAATTATTCAGAGTGAGAATATGGAATCCATTCAAATCATGAAAGAAAATGGCGTGACTCTCACACCGGAACTTTCAAAGAATGCAAAATCTGGTTTCCTGCAAGCCGGAGTTAAGGCTCGCGATCAATTGACCGGAAAATTATTTTCTATTGAGTTATTAAAAAAAGTAGAATCTTTCATTGCCGAAGTTCGAAAATAACAAACAAGTTATTTGTAAATAATTTTTAAAATAGGGGTTGTTGAATCTTGAGCAAACACTATGAAAAGCTGAATGAAAAATTAAAAAAGTTTATTGAAGATCAAAAAATATTCTTTGTGGGGACTGCGGCGTCTGAAGGACGCGTCAACGTGTCGCCCAAAGGTATGGACAGTCTTCATGTTTTGAATGACCGACAGTTGATCTGGCTCAATCTCACCGGAAGCGGAAACGAGACCGCCGCACACATCCAGGAGCTGGCGCGCATGACCATCCTTTTTTGTGCATTTGCAGGTGATCCGCTGATACTGAGGGTTTACGGCAATGCCCGGGCGGTTCATCCAAGGGATAATGAATGGAACGAATGGATTTCCATGTTTCCAGAATATCCCGGGTCCCGGCAGATTTTTTTACTCGATATCGATCTCGTGCAAACTTCGTGCGGATTTGCGGTTCCTAACTTTGAGTATCAGGAAGATAGAGGAGACCTGATCTATTGGACTCAAAAGATAGGCGACGAAGGAGTGAAGAAATACTGGGCCGATAAAAATCAGGTCAGCATCGACGGCAAACCGACGGGAATTTTTAAGGATTCAGAAGGTTCACAAAAATAGTCAACATCCTTCATGGTCTCACCTTAGTTTAGACAAAATGTGTTTCAGCCACTTGGAATCCGCTCCCCAGTAGATATGGGTGTAACTGGCGATGCTGTTTTTGAAAACATAGCCATCTGCAACAGCAGGGTTACTGGCTTTTGTATCAGAGGTCATTTGAGGTTTCTCTGGATTGTTGCTGAAGTGGGAGAAGTGAAACTCGTGGCCTTTGAGGCGGATGGTTTCTTTTGTTCCCGAATCAAACTTTAAATCACGGTAGCCCAGTGTCATTCGTTTGGGATTCAGAGTGGTTTCGAACTGGAAGAGTCCCGCCATTTTGAATTTCGTGCCTTCCTCAGTGGTGAGCGATTTCCCCAAATACATCATCCCTCCGCATTCCGCAACGACGGGTTTCCCGGATTGCCCCCAAAGCCGTATGGATTTTCTCATCGTTGTATTCTCAGAGAGTTGCTTTGCGAACAATTCAGGGTAGCCTCCGGGAAGGTATAACCAGTCCGCCCCATTCGGGATGGTCTTGTCTGCAATGGGCGAGAAAAACTGGATGCTTCCCCCGTAAAAACGAAATTGATCCAAAGTGTCCTGATAGATGAATTGAAAGGCAGAATCCCTTGCAACCGCAACCGTAAAGGGTTTGATTGTGGTGGAATGGTTCCAGCGCGATCTTGGGGGCTTTCTGTTTTCTAGCAACGGGATTTCTGCCAGCCGAAGGATTTTTTTGATGTCTAGATGATTCTCCACATGATCGGCCCAACGTTCGTAAAGATCATCCGTTTGCTCTGCTCCGAGTTGCAGTCCCAGATGACGGCTGGAAATTTCAAGTTTGGGATCAAAAGGCAAGTGTCCGAGAAACGGTAGCCCCGTATGACTTTCAACGGCCCGACGAATCATCTCTGCGTGGCGCGCACCATTTACTTTGTTGGCGACGACACCGAGAAAACGCAGGTCGGGATCAAATTCTTTAAAACCTTTTACCAGCGCGGCTGAGGATCGGGCCATGGCAGAACCGTTGAACACGAACAAGACCGGAAGGCCGATCAATTTGGCAATTTGTGCGGTGGATCCGGTTTCATTGGTGGCACTGGCCCCGTCAAACAAGCCCATGACCCCTTCGGCTATGACCATATTGGCAGAGTGGGAGGTTTCCTCAAACAGTTTGCGTACATAAGATTTGGAACACATTTTTGTGTCGAGGTTGTAACTGGGACGAGAACAGGCGCGTTCGTGATGACTGGGATCGATGTAGTCTGGCCCGGACTTGAAAGGGGCGACCTGATATCCTTTACGGCTAAACAGGCGCATGAGTCCTGCCGTTAACGAAGATTTCCCCGCACCGGAATGTGTTGCGGATACAATGAACCCATATTTTTTAGAATCCTTAATCTTTGATACAGATAAGTTAGGGTCAAATCTTGTTTTCATATAACTTTAAGACTCAAAAGGAGGAACTGAAAAATTTTCGCGCAAAATAGAACAGGGCCAAGGCCATTGTCCCTGCGAGAAACATTATTTTGTGGGTATCGCCGATGGTTCTGGCCGTTACGGGGTGAATGCTTTCACCTATGAATGGTTTATCGACCCATTCGCCATGGTAGCGATTGGGCCCACCCATGCGGATGCCCAGTCCACCGGCAACCGTCGCCTCGGGCAATCCCGCATTGGGACTGGAGTGGTTTTGCCCATCCCGCAGGGCTGTGGTAATGGCACGGCATCCATTGAATCCGCAAATTGAAATCGCCAGTGTCATTAAGGGAACGGAAAGACGTGCCGGTATCCAGTTGGCGACATCATCGAGACGCGCTGGAATTTCCCCAAATGCTAGATACTTTTCATTTTTATAACCGAACATGGAGTCCATTGTGTTGATCGCCTTGTAAATTAATGCAAGGGGGGCACCGCCGATGAAGGCATAAAACAAAGGCGCGATGACCCCATCGACTGTATTTTCTGCAACGGTTTCGGTTGCGCCGCAGGCAATTGCCTGAGCATCAAGCTCTTGTGTTTCACGACCAACGATCTGCGACAAACTGTTTCGTGCCGACGGCAAATTATTTTTTTGCAGGTGCTGTTGAACGGGGAGGCTTTCGTCGTAAAGACAGCGGGTGGAAAGGGTGGTGTAGATGAGGTAGATGGAGCCGATTTCAAAAGCGATGGGTGAAATTTTTGCCAGCAGACATAGGATCGCACTGCACATCACTCCTGTTATTGCAACAACCGTCAGGGTTGTGATGGCTCCGGCGAGCGTTGGGTGTGTGATCCTTTTCCGAGTTTGATTTTCCATGAAGCTGGCAAACCGGCCTATGTATCGGACGGGATGAGGAAACCATCTCGGATCTCCAAGGATGAGATCGAAATAAAAGGCGATAAAAATACGATCCGCTAGATCCATGGCTCAAAGCAGACTGAGTTTCAGCAACCCTTTTTCAACACTCGCAATCAGGCGTTGGTTTTCTTCTTCATTACGGACGGCTGTTCTGAAGTAGGATGCATTGAGGCCGATAAAATTCTCACAATTTCTTATCAGAATGCTATCTTTAAGAAGAGACTCAAAAAACAGACGTGGGGCCTTGGGATCGCTGGCAATGAGTTGAAATAGAATGAAATTTGCCGCTGAGGGAAAAGGCCGCAGAGAGGAAATGTTGTCCAGTTTGTAGAACAGCCTTTCACGTTGATCTGTATTCCAGATGCGGGCTGTTTCGGTGTATTTCTTATCGCGCAAGGCAACGGTGCCGAGCTTTTGCGCAAGGGCATTCACTGACCAGGGCGGGCGTTGTGACTCGATAGATTGAATGTGATGAGATGCCATGATGCCATACCCAAGGCGGAGGCCGGGCAGGGCATGAAACTTGGTCATGCTCCGAATCTGAATAAGAAATGAGTGCCGATGGGCTTGTTCCGGTGCACAGAAAAAAGCGTTTGAAAATTCAGTGAAGGTTTCATCTATGATGAGAAAAATTCTGTTTTTTTCACAAAAATCCAGCAGGACTTTTAATTCGTCCAAGTTCCATAGCTGTCCTGCGGGACTGCTGGGATGACCCAAAATGATCGCCCCGGTATTTGCATCGCTGAGAGCAGAAAAAATTATTTTCTCAACGGGTAATTGAAATCCATTTTCGGCCGTGCCGCAAAGAGACAGAATGTGATGCCCGGACAGCTCGAACGCTCGGCGATATTCTGAAAAACACGGATCAAGAATGATGACCGTCTGGGATTCAGGGATCAGTGCGGGAAGTGCATAGATCAGCTCGGTTGATCCGTTGGTGACGATAAAATTTTCTTCAGGAAAGTTCCATGTTTCTTCAAGAGCCGATTTGAATTCTCTGCAATCAGGATCGGGGTAGGATTGAATCCATTCTCCTGCCTGGGGGAGAAGATCGAGAACTGCTTGAGGGGGTCCCATTCGGTTGATGCTGGCACTGAAATCTAAAATGGAAGCAGGTGAAAGACCACTGATTTGAGCCGCAGAAATCAGGTCACCACCATGTGTTGGCCACTGCGGGGTTAAAATCGCATCTTCAATAGAGTTTTGAAAATCTTTTAGTTTTTCGCCGGGGAGATTCATGCTTTGATCTTATATGAGATAATTCGCTGTATTCCGAACTGACATTTCTAAAGGGTGTTGTGATAAAAAGGTTTTGATCATTTGAGAAACGAAGCCTTAGAAGGATAGCATTTTGATAGTAAAATAACAGTCGTATATTCCATCAGACCTTACTTCTTTTGATGTGGATGATGGTGTTGATAGATCGAACTTAGCGTTGCAATAAAAATTCCTTCAAACAAAACAGTTGAATGCACTCGGACGAATTGCAGGTTAAAAATTTGAAAGTTGCCTTTTCTTCTCCTCAGGGTGATTTGATCGCGGTGAATGGAATCAGCTTTCAAATTGAAAAAGGAGAAACGCTTGCGCTTGTTGGCGAGTCCGGTTGCGGAAAAACGGTGAGCGCGCTGTCTATTTTACGCCTGATTCCAGAGCCGCCGGGAAAGGTGCTGGGGGGTGAAATCTTTTTGAGCGACCGCGATCTTTTGCGTTTGTCACCCAAGGAGATGAGGGATTTGCGCGGTAATGATATTGCGATGATTTTTCAAGATCCGCTGGCTTCTCTCAATCCCGTGTTGACTATTGGGGAGCAGATCATCGAAACCCTGTTACGACATACTAAAATCTCGCGCTCAGAAGCGACAAAACGGACGGAAGAATTATTGCGTCGCGTCGAAATACCTTCGCCATCTCAAAAAATGAAGAATTACCCTCACCAACTGTCTGGCGGGATGCGGCAACGAGTGATGATCGCGATGGCCTTGTCCTGCTCCCCAAAAATATTGATTGCGGACGAGCCGACCACCGCACTGGATGTTTTGATCCAATTGCAGATTCTGGACTTGCTAAAGCAATTGAAGGAAGAAACCGGGATGTCGATTCTGCTCATCACCCACGATCTGGGTGTGGTGCGGGCCGTCGCCCAACGCGTTCTTGTCATGTACGCCGGAGACATCGTCGAAGTTTCGCCGATGCATGCTCTGATGAAAACACCTTTGCATCCCTACACACAAGGTTTGATTGAATCACTGCCGTCACAGTCGGCAAGTAAAAACAGAGCACGTTTGCCTGCAATACCCGGCGTTGTGCCATCGCTTGGGCAACGTCCGGGGGGATGCCCCTTTCATCCGCGTTGCGCGAAAGTGGAGTCCCGTTGTCGCGAAAAATTTCCGGAATTGAAGGAATTGGAGCCGGGGCGTTGGGCGCGCTGTTTCGTGGCGGAAAGGGGTCGATGAAAAATTCTATTTCCGAAACACCCTTGTTGGAAGTGAAGCGTTTGCAAAAATACTTTCATGCGAAGCAAAACAATGGCGCAAGGGGTGGCGAAATTTTAAAGGCCGTGGATGATATTTCATTCACACTCCGGGCAGGGGAGGCACTGGGATTGGTCGGAGAGAGCGGTTGCGGCAAATCAACCACGGCACGTGCTGTTTTGAGACTCGTCGAACCAGACGCAGGTGATGTTTTTTATAAGGGTATCGACATGCTAAAACTTTGCCCCGAAGAAATGCGATTTCTGCGGAAGGAAATGCAGATCATCTTTCAAGATCCGCTTGCCGCGTTGAATCCCAAACGCCGCATACGCGATATCCTTTCCGAGCCCTTTATCATTCACGGCGTGACAGATATGGATTTCAGACAAAAAAGTATCGCCGGATTGTTACAAAAAACAGGGCTTTCGGAAGATCAGTTAGCGCGTTTTCCACATGAGTTCAGCGGAGGCCAATTGCAACGCATCGGCATTGCACGCGCCTTGGCCCTCAATCCGCGTCTGATCGTTGCAGACGAGCCGGTATCCGCGCTGGATGTGTCCATACAGGCGCAGATTGTGAATTTGTTGTCCGACTTGAAAGAAAATGAGGGTATTGCGTTTTTATTCATCTCACACGATATGGGAGTGGTCGAACATTTCTGCGATCGCGTGGCGGTGATGTACTTGGGGAAAATTGTCGAGATGGCGACCGCCCAGTCTCTTTATGCCAAACCCCGTCATCCTTACACCTTGGCCCTGATGGCGGCTGTTCCGAGTTTGAGGGATGAAGTGCAAGTTCAGAAAGTTATCACTGGAGAAGCTATGGACACGACAGTTTTCGCGAAAGGCTGTGCCTTTCAGGCGCGATGCCCGATCAAGGAAAAACAGTGCGAAGATATTTCACCCACCTTAAAGGAAATTGCCCCTGGTCACAGCGTTGCCTGCCATTTGAGCGAATGAATCTAATGAGTGCTCAAGATACCCAAAGCCTGGTTTCCTGATTTTTTAAAAAAATTGAAACTCCTGAAATTTATGCTATTGTTTCGGCTCTATTTGATATAGGCATGCAGATAGGCTATTTAGGAGTGCTCAACTAACTACAGATTTCCGGGGTATACTTATGAGGTTCTTACAATTTGCAAAGTATGCAGTAGTAGGAATATTTCTAGCGATGGATCTTGGCGGTTGTGCGGGTGGAATGGTCGGGACAGTGCTCAATAACGCACCCTACAATCATGCGGAAACACTGTCTCATATTACTTCACTTGGGGCAGGGCGTAGTGCGTTTAAAGACCCCAAATATGGGATTTCGTTCAGCTTCTCATCCGATTGGAAAGTCGTTGAGCCTACAGAAAAGTTGAAGATTAGTGAAGAGAGCGATCTGCGAATTTTTTTGCAAGGCCCGAACGGATTTGTGATGGCTCGGGTGGATCAGTGGAACATGTCACTTTCCAAGGTTGATTATGAGGAAGGCTTCGATGAATTTTTTGGTGAGGTTCTCGCTTCCAGAATCAGGAAATACGATCATCTTAATATGAAGGGATCCACTGTTATAAAAAATAAGGTCACTCCATCGGAAATAGGGCTCACCTTTGAAATTGCAACTACCTATACAAAAAGTAAAAAAGGTCCTCTTTTGACCATTGGGAAGCACTTTCTGCCGTTTGAAAATGATTTTGTTGTCAATCTGGTTGCTGTTGGAAGCCCTAGTTATAAAAATATCAAGGAAGACGCCCTTTGGAAGATATCTGAAACATTTCAGATCAGCGAATTGTCTGTAATACAATAGAGATGATCTGCCTGTAATTGAGAGTTTTTCTGAAAATTTGCCTGCCATTTGGCGGAATTACGAATTTTTAAAATAAATTATTACCTGAATGAGGCATTTCCTTGACAAGAGATGGATAAATGCTATAGGATGCCTAATTCTTGCTTTGTGAAATGTAACGATTGTTTATATTATTTCAAACGGCTGTTCTGTTCCCTATTGGATAGGGGAAGACGGGGTCGTATGGTCAGGAGCGTTTAGAGATGTTTGCAGTTCTAGCGACAGGTGGAAGACAGTATAAGGTTTGTGAAGGCGATTATATTCAGGTTGAAAAGCTTGAAAATCCGGTAGGTGAGTCCATTTCCATCGATAAGGTTTTGATGTTGGGCGATGGCGACTCGATTCAAGTAGGTGCCCCTTATCTTGACGGCGTTACGGTTAAGGGTGAGATCACGGAGCAATTGAAAGGTGAGAAAATCATCATTTTCAAAATGAAACGTCGGAAAAAGTATCGTCGGAAGAATGGTCACCGACAGTTGTATACCCGACTCAAAATAACCGAAATTTCCAAGTAATTTAAGGGAAGATACAATGGCTCAT